>UMHA01021151.1_pt1 | contig 302385 bp, 304 predicted proteins | sample 1965401 | NCBI WGS metagenome assembly UMHA01 (sample SAMEA4836085, study PRJEB28245) | human gut metagenome | biome: gut microbiome; material: fecal sample | place: Denmark | collected 2008 | reverse complement strand
ATTTGAAAGACAAGGAATAGAAGAAGCTGGATTCGATAAAGGAGTAATCCAGGGTTCTAGAAAAGAAAAATGCGAAATAGCTAAAAAATTGAAAGCAAAAAATATGAGTATAATAGAAATTACCGAAGTTACAGGTCTAACTAAAGAAGAAATAGAAAAGTTATAATCAATTATTTATTAAAAATAGATTTTAGATAACGAAGGGTCATTTAAGTAACAAATAAATGGCTCTTTTAAAATGTAATATATATGTAATAAAAGTGGAATATAATTGTAAATATAACCTTTTGGTATAATTTTTACTAAAAGGTATTGAAAAATATAAAAATTATGTATAAAATATACACATGCAAAAGCTAAAAAAGAAATAAAAGGAGCACACAAGAAAATGCAAAAACGTAAAACCGTTGGTACTTTAAGAGAAAAAAGAGAGCTATATTCTAACAAAATAATAAAATTAGAGGTAATAGACGCCTCCATTTGTGATAGAAAAATAAAACAGACTATTATTGTATAAAGCAAGATAGTCTGTTTTTTGTGTGCATAAAAATAAAAAGGAGGAATGTTCAAAAATGAAAGGAAAGAAACAGAAGAAAAGAGAAGAAAAAGGAATGAAAAGTAAATTGCAAAGAACGGGAAACAAGCGGAATCACACTTATAGCCCTTGCAATTAGTAGGAAATGCGTTCGATATTAGAAAAGAACTTGAACCCTTTGTGAGAGTAAAGAAAACCAGAGAAAAATATAACCATGTTGAAGTGAATTTATATGTAGAAATTGCATAAAATTGATAAATCTTCGAGTAGAATTGCTAAAATTTTTAAATATGATAAAATAAGAATAATAAAAAATTAGGGGTGATTCTATATGAAAAAAATAAAAGTCAAAACAAGTAAATCGGAAAAAGATTTAATAGTAAAATCATTAGTAAAAATGAGAAACAAATTAATAAGGGAAAATAAATCAGCAGAGCCAGTAAATGAACTATTGATAAAGTTAATTGAAAATAAATAAATACATAAACGAAGAAGCTAGTCGAGAGATTAGCTTTTTTTGTTGCAAAAATATGAAAGGAGTAAAAAAATGGAAGGTTATGAAGCAATTAAATATTTAGACAATTTAGAAGTTGGTATGTTCTGTACTGTTAATTTGCCAATATATAGTGGTCAAATAATTCCAGTTACAGCTATGTATATGGGAAAAGACGAAATGGGTAGATATACATTTAATGATACTAATATCTTTAAAATGTCAAAGGATTTTATACAAGAAAAAGGTATATCACTTCAAAAGAGCTTTAATGAAGATAAGGCATTAGAAATTTATGCAAAAGTTAGAAAGAATATAGAAAGAAAAATGAGTAAGGAGAGGTAATAACATGGAGAAAATGAAACATTTAAAATTTACAAGAGAAAACTTATTTAATAGTGAAACATTACAACAGTATGATGAAGAAGGACAAAAAATATTTTTGAGTTATATGTTATATAAAGGGTATGATTTTGAAATTAAGAAAAATGAAATTATATTTACTGGAATTGTATCTGAAAAACAAGTTGAAAGTGTGATAAAAAGATATAACAAAGAAAGTCAAATCAGTGATTTGAAAAATAAAAAATACATTGCAGATGAAATTGAAAATGTGGGAGTAAATGAGTATAAAAGAAATATTGATAAAAAATTAAAAGGTTTTGAAATAGATAGAGAAGCAAGATAGAACAAGTTAAAATAAACTTGTTCTTTTACATAGTCATTATTTAATAATGGCTAAATTTTAAGGAAGGAGGTTTTTATAATGTCAAAGTGTAAAGTAATTGCTATTGCAAATCAAAAGCGGTGGAGTTGCAAAGACAACAACAGTTGCCAATCTAGGAAATTGTCTAGTAAGAAATGGAAAGAAAGTTTTATTGATTGATTTTGATCCACAAGCAGATTTAACAAGTTCATTAGGATTTAAAAATGCAGATGGAATGGAACATACAATAAAGACTTTAATGGAAAAGATTATAACAAAACAACCAATAGATAAAAAGGAAGCAATCATAACTAATGAAGAAAATATTGATTTAGTACCATCAAATATTGAATTAGAAGCATTAGAAGCATCAATGATAAATTTTGAAAATAGAGAAAATATATTAAGAAATTATATTTCAAAAGTAAAAGATGATTATGATTATATTTTAATAGATTGTCGACCGTCTTTGGGTTTGCTTACAATAAATGCTTTGGCTAGTGCAGATAGTGTTGTAATACCAATTCAACCTCAATATTTGGCTTTAAAAGGAATGACACAGTTAGTACAAGCAGTTGATAAGGTAAGAGTTAATATTAATCCAAAATTGAAAATAGAAGGTATATTATTGACTCTAGCAGACATGAACACAAATCTTGCAAAAACTTGTGAAGAAACAGTTAGAAGAAATTACGGAGGAAGAATAAAAGTTTTTAAAACTGTTATACCAAGAGGAGTAAAAGCAGCAGAAAGTACTATTGATGGTAAAAGCATTTATGCTTATGATAAGAAAAGTAAACCAGCAATAGCTTACGAAGAATTTGCAAAGGAGGTGTTAAAAGATAGCAACAGGGAAAGATTTAGGACTTCCGAGTGTAGATGATTTATTTAAGTTTAGTACAGATAAAGGAAAAATGGAAAGCATTATAATGATTCCTATTAATCAAATAACGAGTTTTCCAAATCATCCATTTAAAGTTAGAGATGACGAAAAGATGATGGAAACTGTTGAAAGTGTAAAGAAAAGAGGAATTATTTTTCCAGCAATAGTAAGAAAGAAAAAAGATGGCACTTATGAAATGGTAGCTGGACATAGAAGAAGGAGAGCTTGTCAGTTAGCACAATTATATGAAATGCCATGTATTGTGAGAGAGCTTACAGATGATGAGGCAACAATTTTAATGGTAGATAGCAATGTGCAAAGAGAAGAAATATTACCTTCTGAAAGAGCTTGGGCTTTTAAAATGAAATTAGAAGCACTTAATAGACAAGGAAAAAGGGTTGATTTAACTTCTACACCATCGGTGCAGAAGTTGTCAGTAGAAATTGTAGCTGAAGAATTTGGAATAAGTAGAGAACAAGTAAGAAGATATGTTGCACTTACAAATTTAGATAGTGCTTTATTAAAAATGGTTGATGAAAATAAAATAGCATTAAGACCAGCAGTTCAAATTTCTTACATGAAAAAACAAGACCAAAAAGAATTATTAGATGCAATAGAATCCTTTGATGCTACACCATCAGAAAAACAAGCAAAGCTTTTAAGAGATTTAAGTGAAAATGGAATACTAGATAGAGATAAAATAGATGAGATTATGGCAGAAGAAAAGCCAAATCAAGTAGTACAATATAAAATAAAATATGAAAGATTTAGAAAGTATTTGCCTAAAAATGTTGAAACAGAGCAAGAAGTAGAAGATTTTTTGTTGATATGTATTAAAGAACATTATAATAGGGTTAAACAAAGAGAAATGGTTAGATAAGTATGTGGGAGTACAAAAATTATAATTTATACATTTGAAAATAATAAAGTCTTATAGTAAGATAAATAAAAAAAGGAGTGATTTTATTATGAGTAGAAAATTAAAAATTATAATTTTAATAATGGTAGTTATTTGTATTATTTTACTAGGAACATCAATTTACTTGCTAACAAAAAAGAAAAATCAAATTAATAATGGGGAAAATAATGAGATTTTAAACAATGCTATAACCGAAAATGCAGTTGAAGAAAATATAGAAAAGGATAATGTAATTAATACAGTAGAACAAAATGAAATTGTAGAACAGAGTAATGAAAAAATTAAACAGACAGAGCAACCAAAACAAACAGAAGTTGAAACTAAAAATACAATAAAAAATACAACAACTAAAGCAAATAATAAAACAGAAACACAAAAAGAAGTTCAAAAGCAAGAGAAACAGACAACAACAAAAGTTGAAGAAAAACAGGAAGTAAAACAGGAAACTAAAGTTGAAGAACAAAAACCACAAGAAACTAAAAAAGAAGAAACCAAAGTAGTAAGATGTACTACAAATAATAATCATGGAATGAATATAGGAAATTCTAATAGATGGTTTGACACATATAATAGTGCAGTAGCATACTATGATAATCTTATTAGTAATTATGGAAGTAAACTTCGTGCTGAAGAAATTACAATAGAAGAATATGATAAAAAATGCCCATGCGGTTATGAAACATGGAGTTGTCCTTATTGTGGCAAATGGACTGTAAATTTTTATTATAGATAATTAAATAATATTTTAGTAGGAACAAGTTATATTACTTGTTCTTTTTTTTGTTAAAAGGAGGGTTTAAACAAGATGCAAAAATCGAAATTAAAAAGATTTATAGCAAGTATTTTATTAATGATTACAATGATTAGCTCTACAGCTCCTATTTTTGCTGCTTCAGGTAGTGGAAAATATGTTGGGGGACAATACGATTCAGGTATGTATACAACGGACAATCAGGGATCTAAAGTAGGAATATTAATAAGAAGATTAATAAATAATAGAACAGGAGAAAAACATACAGTATTTTGTGCAGAGCATGGTATTGATTTTAAGACGGGTGTTGTTTATAATGGACAATATTATACGCCAACAAATTCTGCAATGAGAAAAGCCTGCAAAATAGCTTATTTAGGTTGGTATAAAGACCAAGGAGATTATGTTATTGATGGAGGTATTCTTGCAGGAGATATGATATATGTAAAACAGGCTTATGTGTTTACTCAGCAATACATTTGGGAAACATTAGGTCAATCAAATGCCACATTTATAAATACAGAAAATCAGCAAGCTTATGAGAATTTTAAAGCTAATATAAATAGCCAACTAGATAATTTTGCAAAAAGACCAAGTTTTGATGCAACAACAATAACAGTACAAGCAGGAGAAAGTAAAACAATTACAGATATAAACGGGGTGTTAGCAAACTATCCAGCTATTGATAGAACAACAAACGGAATAAGAGTTGTTCATACAAGTGGAAGCAATCAAATGACTATCACACCAGATGAAAATATTTCAATAGAAAATTATACTATTGCAGATGATGAATTTAAGTCATGGGGAATGGTTAAAAATGAAACAGCTGATAGAGATTCAATGGTTTATTTTGAATTTTCTTCTGGCATTCAAGACCAATTATATTCAATGGCTTATAATGATCCAATTACTTTAAGAATTAGTCTTAAAATTGATTTATATGGAAAATTAGAGCTACAAAAATTAGATACAACTGGTAAATTAGTAGATGGAGCAATTTATAATGTTTCTAGTTCTAATGGATACAACAATGATGTTGAAGTGAAAAACGGAAAAATAGTTGTTGAAAAACTAAAAAAAGGAACATATACAGTTAAAGAAAAAAATGCACCAGCAGGTTATTTACTAGATAAGAAAGCTTACAATGTTGAAGTAAAGGCAAATGAAGTATCAACACAAGCTATAAAAAATACAGAACCTACTGGTTCGGTTAAAATAACTAAATCAGATATTGTTACTGGAAGAGATAACAGAATAGATAAAACAAGTCATCATGGAGATGCAACAATGAATGGTGCGACTTATGTATTAACTGCAAGTGAAGATATTTATAATAAAAGTAAATCATTAAAATATTTTTCAAAAAATGATGAAATTGCAATAGCAAAATTTAATGAATATGGAAAAGCAACTATAAGTATTACAGCTAAAAATTCAAACTTAAACTTAAAAGTAGAGAATGATTATATAACAGGATTACCACTTGGAAAATATAACTGGAAAGAAACAAATGCACCAATTGGTTATAAATTAGATACTAATATATATAATTTTGAATTTGAATATAAAGATCAAAACACAAATGTTATAAAAAAAGAAATTAATGTAACAGAGGATGTGCAAAGAGCAAGATTTGAGATAATTAAAATATCATCAAATGATAATACAACAGCTAATAAAATTGCTAATGCTGAATTTACAGTAATACTTTCAAAATATGTTGATTATTATGGAAGCTTTGAAGAAGCAGCAAAGCATTTGAATGAATATGCAGAAGATGAATATGATATTTTGAAAACAGATGGAAATGGTCATGCAACATCGAAATTACTAGCTTATGGAATATATGAAGGAAGAGAAACTAAAACACCATCTGATGAAATAGAAACTGTAGAACCTTTTTATATCAATATTGATAAAAATAGTGATGGAATTATAAAAGAATTTGTTGAAAATGATTTACCATTTACAAGTTATTTGAAACTTGTTAAAGTTGATAAGAAAACAGGTAAGAATGTAACATTTTCCAATACTACATTTAGTTTATCAAAATTAAATGAAAATACAAAACAATGGGAAAAAGTTAAGTGTAAAACTGGAATATTCTCACATGACAAATGGAAAACAGATAAAAATGCTATAGCATATACTGAAACTAAACTTGAAGCTGGAACATATAAAGCTGATGAAATACTTACACCTAATGGTTTTCTTGAATTAGAAGAACCTGTTGTTTTTAAAATAAATAGAAGTAATAAAACACTTGAATTTGATGAAGATTATGATGCGTATATTACTGTTACAATTGCTAATGAGCAACCAACAGGAAAATTAAATATAGATAAATCAGTTGTTTTGAATGATAATGTGGATTTATCATTAGTAGATACATCTGATTTAAGTAAAATCAAGTTTAGATTAAAAGCTAAAGAAAATATAATTGACTATGCAGATGGCAGTGTGATTTATGAAAAAGGAAAGAGTGTTAAAGAATTTAATTTAAGCAAAGATGGAAAATACACTATTGAAAATTTACCTATGGGAGTATATGAATTAGAAGAAGTTGAAACATTACAAGGTTTAGTTTTAAATACAACACCAATTGAAGTCAAATTTGAAAAGAAAGATAATAAAACTAAAGTTTACACTAAAGATATAAAAATAGAAAATAAACCTACAATTTTTGAATTTTCAAAAACAGATGTTACAGGAGATAAAGAACTTGTTGGGGCAGAACTTAAAGTGTTTGATGAAAATAAGAAAATAGTAGATTCATGGAAATCTAAAGAAACTACTCATAAGATAGAAGGATTAGAAGTTGGAAAAACTTATACTTTAGAAGAAAAAATTGCACCAAATGGATTTGTTAAAGCAACAAGCATTCAATTTAAAGTAGAAAGCAAAACTGAAATTCAAAAAGTAACAATGATTGATAAAATTGTTAGTGTTTCAAAGCAAAATATTGCAGGGGACGAAATTGAAGGAGCTAAATTACGAATTGAAAATGAAAATAGCGAAATAGTTGATAGTTGGACATCGACAAAAGAATCCCATATTGTAAATGGACTTGAAGAAGGTAAAAAATATATTCTATATGAAGACTATGCACCAGATGGATATGTTATATCAAATAAAATAGAATTTACAGTAAATAAAGATAAAGTAAATCAAGAAATTAGAATGATTGATAAAGTTGTAACAATAACAAAAGAAAATATAACAGGAAAAGAAGTTGAAGGTGCAAAAATGAGGGTAGTAGATGAAGATGAAAACGAAATAGATAGTTGGACGTCAACAAAAGAACCTCATAAAGTAAATGGACTTGAAGAAGGAAAAAAATATATTCTATATGAAGATTATGCACCAGATGGATATGTTATATCAAATAAAATAGAATTTACAGTAAGCGAAGATAAAGAAACTCAAAAAATAACAATGGTTGATAAAATTGTTGAAATTTCAAAGACAGATTTAGTAACAGGCGAAGAAGTTGAGGGAGCAGAACTGGAAGTTCAAGATAAAGAAACAGAAAAAATAATAGATAAATGGACGTCAACAAAAGAACCTCATAAAGTAAATGGACTTGAAGAAAATAGAACTTATATTTTAAGGGAAAAAACTGCACCTTATGGTTATGAAACAACAGAAGAAATAGAATTTGTAGTATCTGAAAATAAAGAAACTCAAAAAATAGAAATGAAAGATATGCCAATTTTACAAAATATAAAATTAGTAAAAATTGATGCAAATACTAAAGAAAGTATCAAAGAAAAATTCACATTTGGATTATATGAAGATGAAGAATGTAAAGATTTAATTAAAGAGTATGAATCAAATAAAGAAGAAGGAACAATAATATTTGAAGATTTAAGATATGGAACTTTCTTTGTAAAAGAAACTAAAGCTCCAAATGGATATGTGATTTCTGATAAAGTTATTAAAATTGAAATTAATGATAAGGGTGTATTTATTGATGATGTAAAAGTTGAAGGAGAAAATTCTTTATATACTTTTGAATTTGAAAATGCACCTATTGATACACCAAAAACAGGAGATGATAGTAAAACAACTATCTATGCTGGAGTATTAGGATTATCATTATTAACCTTAGTAGGTTTAGGAGTATACGAATATAAAAGAAAAAAATTAGTAAATAAAAAATAATATATGGGTGGCTAAAAAAAGTCACCTTAAATATTTTAGGAGGTAAATATGCCACAATATACTTTACAACAAAGTGTAAAGACATTAGAAAAAATATTTGAGAATAATATAGATACAGAGCAAAAAATAAAAAATTTAAAATGGAAAAATTTAAAACAATTTAGCCCAGTAGAAAAAAGTTTTATTATGGATTTAAAAGAAGCAGTTGCTAAAAGAAAAATTATTGAGTTTTTAGCAGGAAAGGAAGATAAAGAGTAGATAAACAATGATTGAATATTATAAAAAACCAACAGTAAAATTTATCGTAAACAAAGGTAATTTTAATAAATTAATGGGAATATTAACATTCCAAGAAGAAAATATTATAACTCAAGAGTGGAAAGAAAGTGCAACAAAATTAAAAGAATTATTATTAAGATATTCTTTACCACAAAAAGACGAAGAAGGAGAAATATCAATTATAGATATTGCATTATTCCAAAAGGAAGCAGCAGAGATGATTGTATTATTGCTTTCAGCATTAGATAGAGTACAAATTGATGAAGATTATACAAAATTAATGAAAAGACAATAGTTATAGGAGGTTGAGAGTTGGGAAAAATAAAGGAAACTAGGCAACTCTATAAAACTACTTTAAAAGAAATTTCAAGTTCACCGAGTAACTGGAGAACTTTTTTAGATAGTAGTGCTTGGAATTTTAAATATGATTTTGATGATCAAGTTCTAATATTTGCACAAAGACCAGATGCAAGAGCTTGTGCAACAATGGATGAATGGAATAGAAAATTAAAAAGATGGGTAAATAATAGGGCAGAAGCTATTTATGTGTATGACAAAAATCCTAATAGTGAATATCCATTTAAATTAGTATTTGACTTATCTGATACTCATAATTATAATAATACTGAATATAAATTATGGAATATAAAACAAGAGTATGAAAAAGATATTATTGAAGATTTAGAAGCAAATTTTGGAGATATGGATTTAAAGGAAGATTTATCGAAAGCTATAATTAGTGCAAGTTATAACATGGTTGTAGATGATATTGAAGATTATCTAACGGATATTATAAAAAATAAATCTAATACAATGTTAAATGATATATCAGATGATGAAATTAAAGATATATTAATAGGAATAACTTGGGCAAGTGTTAGTTATATGCTAATGATAAGATGTGGAATAAATGCTAGAGAAAACATTTCTGAAAATGAATTTGAATTTTTAAAATATTTTAATAGTCCAGAACTTTTTACAATATTAGGTGCAAGTGTTAGTGATATTGCAGAATCAGGTTTAAGAGAAATAGCAAAAACAGTTTCAACTCTACAAAAAAAGGAAAATTTAAAAAATCGTACATTTGCAAAAAATGAAAATGAGATATATTCTAATGATAATAATAAAAATGAAGGAGGGGTTGAAAATGTTAGAGAAAATAGAGTACACGAAACAGGGAGATTACTTGATACCAAATCTAACAATGAAAAAGGAGAAAATTCCAGCAGGAAAATATTCGATGATGAGGTACAATTACCTATTGAACCACAAGAATCACGAACTAACAATATTGGTAATGAACAACGAATTAAACAGTCATTTACAGGAAATACAAGACCAAGCGAGCAAGAGAGTAGAAATGCTAGTGGAAGAGATGGCGAAGAAGGAGAATATAACAGAAGAATTGAAAGCCCAAGATCAAATGAAATGGGTTGGCTTGATGAACAATATCAAGATGACAGCAGAGGAGATAGTAGCAACAGAACTGATTTATCAATAGAAGAAAGTCAATTTAGAAGAACATTAACTGAAGAAGAAATGCGAAGTAAATTAGATTTTCTACAAGATGAATATGTAAGTGATATTTTAAATAATATAGATAATTTAAAAGTTACAAAAAAAGATATTAGAGAATTTTATCAAAATAATTTAACTGAAAATGATAGAGTTGAATTTATAAAAAAGGCATTTGGAGATGCTTATACTGAAATTGTAGTAAATGATACAAGATTAGGTTATAAAGCTTACGAAAATGTTTTACATCTTTGGAAAGATGGTTATTTGAATAGAACAGCAGAAGTCTATTATAAATGGAATTATATTGCAGAATATATTGAAGGACTTATAATGGTCAATGAATTTCATGATATGTACAAACCAGTAAAATCTTATGATGAACAAATGCAGTTATTACAAGTAGAAGCAATGAATGCTCCTACTTTTTCTTTTACTCAAGAAATAATTGATTATGAGCTAACAAGGGGTAGCAATATACAAGAAAGTAAAATGAGAATATATAATCAATTTATCAATAGTCTATCAAGTGAAGAAAATATAAAATTTCTTAAAAATGAATATGGTTGGGGTGGTGGCAGTACAATTCATATTGGAACAAGAATAGGTTATCAATATGATGGAAAAGGAATTACTTTAACCAGAGGAAAAAGAGAAAATGAAGAAACTACTATAATAACTTGGAATGTAGCAGAAAAAAGAATTAAAGAATTAATAAAATTAGATAAATATTTAAATTCAAAGGAAAAGGAAGAATATTCAAATTGGCTAAAACAAAAAGAAATTGATAGGGAATTACAGGGAAGTAAGAAAAAACTATTAGAAGAAAGTAAAAAACAAAAAGAAGATGCCGAACAACAATTAGCAGAAAGATTATATAAATTTGTTAAGGACTTTGATTTTTATAACTATGTTGATAATACAGAAATGTATCGTTCAGAAGAAGATAATATAAATATTATAAAAGCTGATATAAATGATACAAATAATGTAAAAGATTATATAAAAGAATTAAAAGAAATAATAGATGATAGTAGATTATCTAATGAAGATTTAAAAGAAGTTCAAGAATTAGTTTATATATTAGAACAAAGAGTACCAAAATATAAATATCATTTAGGAGATACTATTTATATAGGTTCAGATGAATATGAATTTGCTGGGATTAATAATGGGATAGTAAAATTATATGATGTTAAATTTCCATTATTTAATAAAGAAATGCCTTTTGAAGAATTTGAAAGAAAGGTACAAGAAAACTATGCAAATGAACATTTAATTGTAAAAGATAAACAAATTCAACATATAGAAACTGCAAAACAAAACAATGAAGAAAAATATCAAGATGATGTTGTTGAACAAGAACAAGAGAAACATGAAGAAACAAAGCAAATAGAAAATAATATTGAAAAATTAGATATAGAAATAAAAAAGCAGGGAAAACCTAAAAGAACAAAAATCCAAGATTATGTTTTGCATCCAGAAATACCAATAAATGAAAGAAATAATTTTAAAATTAATAATGAGAATTTAGGGGTAGGAACGCCAAGAGAAAAATTCGCAAAAAATGTAGCAGCAATTCAAGTTCTAAAAAAGTGTGAAAATGAAAATCGATATGCAACACTAGAAGAACAAGAAATTTTGTCGAATTATGTTGGTTGGGGAGGATTACAGCAAGCATTTGATGAGAAAGATAGTAGTTGGACAAATGAATATAGAATTTTAAAAGAATTATTAACAGAAGATGAGTATAAAAGTGCAAGAGAATCAACATTGACAGCATTTTATACTCCACCAGTAGTAATTAATTCAATTTATGAAGTGCTACAAAATATGGGGCTAAAAGAAGCAAATGTATTAGAACCAGCCTGTGGAACTGGGAATTTTTTAGGACTGTTACCTAAAGAGCTTTTAAATTGTAAAATTTATGGTGTTGAGAAAGATAGTATATCAGGAAGAATTGCACAACAACTATATCAAAAATCTACAATAGCTATAAGTGGGTATGAAAAAGTAGATATGCCAGATAGTTTTTTTGATGTTGCAATTGGAAATGTACCTTTTGGAGATATATCTATAAATGATAGAAAGTATAATAAAAATCATTTTCTTATTCATGATTACTTTTTTGCAAAAACAATAGATAAAGTACGACCACGGAGGAATTGTTGCTTTTGTTACATCAAAAGGAACAATGGATAAGAAGAGTCCAGATGTAAGAAAATATATTGCTCAAAGAGCTGACCTTTTGGGAGCAATAAGATTACCCAATAACACATTTTCAAAGAACGCAGGAACAGAGGTAACATCTGATATTCTTTTCTTTCAAAAAAGAGAAAATATGACAGATATTATGCCAGATTGGGTATATTTAGATGAAAATCAAGATGGAATAATAATGAATAAATATTTTGTTGATAATCCAGATATGATTTTAGGTCAGATGCAAATGGTAAGTGGTAGATTTGGAAATGTAGCAGAATGCAAAGCATTTGATGGAATAGATTTAAAAACATTATTAAGTGAAGCAGTAGACAAAATAAATGGAGAAATAACGGAATATACAGTTGGAGATATTGAAGAAAATGAACAAGTAGCAATACCAGCAGATCCTAATGTGAAAAATTATTCTTATGCTTTAATAGATGGAAAAGTATATTTTAGAGAAAACAGCTTAATGATGGAACAAGATTTACCAATTACTACAATGAGTAGAATAAAAGGTATGATAGATCTTCGTGATGCAACTTATGATTTAATTGATTTACAAACTGAAAATTATCCTGATGAAAATATAAAAGTAGCTCAAAATAAATTAAATAGGCTATATGATGAATATGTAAAAAAATATGGAAGAATAAATAGTAGAGGAAATAAACTAGCCTTTGAAGCAGATAGTAGTTATTATTTATTGTGTTCATTAGAAGTAATGGATGATGGAAAGTTTAAGAGAAAAGCAGATATGTTCTCAAAAAGAACAATAAACGCATACAAGGAAATTACAAATGTTGATACAGCAAATGAAGCACTTATTGTTTCATTATCAGAAAAGGCAAAAGTTGATTTAGAGTATATGTCAAAACTTACAGCTAAAAGTCAAGATGAAATAATAAAAGAATTAGAAGGCATAATTTATAAAGTTCCAATGGAAGATAATAAGTATGTTACAGCGGATGAATATCTTTCTGGCAATATAAGAGAAAAATTAAAATTAGCAGAAGCGTTGGTAGAAACACATCCAGAATTTAAAATTAATATTGAAGGATTAAAAAAAGTTATGCCTGAAGATATTAAAGCAAGTGATATAGGTGTAAAGTTAGGTTCTACTTGGATACCACAAGAAATAATTAATGAGTTTATGTATCAATTATTAAATACTGGAAGTTATGAACAAGGAAAAATAAAAGCTAATTACAGCAGTTTTACTGGAGCATGGTATATATCATGTAAAAGTTATGATTATGGAAATGTAAAAGCATATAATGCTTATGGAACTTCAAGAATAAATGCGTACGAAATAATAGAAAAAACACTAAATTTAAAAGATGTTAAAATCTATGATACAAAAACGGATATAGATGGAAATAAAATAAGGGAGTTTAATGGTAAAGAAACAGCTATTGCACAGGCAAAACAAGAACAAATAAAACAAGCATTTACAGATTGGATTTTCAAAGATCAAGAAAGAAGAGAAAAGTTAGTTAGATTATATAATGATACTTTTAATAGTGTTAGACCAAGAACTTATGATGGAAGTCATTTGAAATTTGCAGGAATGAGTCCAGAAATAACATTGAGAAAACATCAGGAGAATGCAATAGCTCATATATTGTATGGTAAAAATACTCTTTTAGCACATGAAGTAGGAGCTGGTAAAACTTTTGAAATGGTAGCAGGTGCTATGGAAAGTAAAAGACTTGGACTATGTAACAAGTCTATTTTTGTTGTTCCAAACCACATCATTGAACAGTTTGGAAGTGAATTTTTACAACTATATCCATCAGCAAACATTTTAGTTGCTACAAAAAAAGACTTTGCTACAGCAAATCGTAAAAAGTTTTGCAGTAGAATTGCGACAGGGGATTACGATGCGATTATAATTGGACATAGTCAATTTGAAAGAATACCAATGTCTTATGAAAGACAACAAGTATTAATTGATAATCAAATTAGAACAATTATAAATGGGATTGAAGAAGCTAAAAGGAATAATGCAGAGAACTTTACTATTAAGCAAATGGAAAAAACAAGAAAAGGTTTAGAAAATAAATTAGAAAAGCTAAAAGCAGACCATAGAAAAGATAATGTAATTAATTTTGAGCAACTTGGAATTGACAAGATGTTTGTAGATGAAGCTCATAATTATAAGAATTTGTTTTTATATACAAAAATGACAAATGTTGGTGGAATTACACAAACGGATGCACAAAAAAGTAGTGATATGTTTATGAAATGTCGATATTTAGATGAAATTACAGGTGGAAAGGGAGTTGTGTTTGCAACAGGTACACCAGTAAGTAATTCTATGGTTGAACTATATACAATGCAGAGATATTTACAATATGATGAATTGGAAAGAATGCACTTGGAAAACTTTGATAACTGGGCATCTACATTTGGAGAAACAGTAACAGCAATGGAACTTTCACCAGATGGAACGAGTTATAGAAGTAAGACTAGGTTTTCACAATTTCATAATTTACCAGAACTGATGAGTATGTTTAGAGAAACAGCAGATATTCAAACAGCAGACACTTTAAATCTTCCGACACCTGAAGTTATAACACACAATGTTTTAGTGCAACCGAGTGAAATTCAAAAAGAAATGGTTTCTAAACTTGCAGAAAGAGCAGAAGATATAAGAAAAGGAAATATAGATCCTAAAAAAGATAATATGCTTAAAATAACAAATGAAGGTAGGCAATTGGCTTTAGACCAAAGACTGATGAATGATATGATAGAAGATAATGAAAATAGTAAAGTATCTACTTGTGCTAATAATATTTATAAGCTATGGGAACAAAACAAAGAAGAAAAATTAACACAGTTGGTATTTTGCGATTTATCTACACCAAAAAGATTTGAAGAAAAATTTGATGAAGATGGAAATTATGTTTTTACAGATGTTTATAATGATTTGAGAAGAAAATTAGTATTAAAAGGCATACCAAGAGAAGAAGTTGCTTTTATACATGAAGCTGATAATGAAAGTAAAAAGAAGGAACTATTTGCTAAAGTAAGAAAAGGCGAAGTTAGAGTTTTAATTGGTAGTACAAGTAAAATGGGAGCAGGAACAAATGTGCAAGATAGAATAATTGCTCTGCATCATTTAGATACTCCGTATAGACCAGCAGATTTAACTCAGAGAAATGGTAGAGGTGTAAGGCAAGGAAATAGAAACAAATCAGTGCATATATTTACTTATGTTACAGAAAGAACCTTTGATGCTTATTTATTTCAAATGCTAGAAAGAAAACAAAAATTTATTTCACAAATAATGACCTCAAAGACTCCAGACAGATCAATGGAAGATATTGATGATAAAGCATTAAGTTATGGAGAGATTAAAGCATTAGCTACTGGAAATAAAGTAATATTAGAAAAGACACAATTGGAGTCTGACTTATCTAAATTAAAGATTATTAAACAAAGTTATTTAAGCCAAATTTACGATTTACAGGACAAGGTGGCAAAAGATTATCCTAATAAAATAAAAGAGCTTGAAACTCAAAAAGAAGCTTATGAAAATGATGTTAAGCAAGTAAAAAATAATACAATCAATAATTCGGAAGGCTTTTCTAAAATGATTATAAAAGGTGTAGAATATGCTGATAAAGAACAGGCAGGAAAAGCATTATTAGAAGCTTGTAAAAACAAATCTAAAGCTGATGAAGAACTAATTGGAGAGTACAGAGGATTTAAAATGCTATTATCTTTTGATACACTTCAAAAACAATTTAATATGACTTTAAAAAATGAATATAGTTATCATACAGCACTTGGAACAGATGTCTTTGGTAATATAACTAGATTAAATAATACATTAGAGAGTATAGAAGGAAACATTAAATATGCTGTAAATGATATAGAATTTATAAAAAGACAAATTGTAAATGCTAAAATAGAATTAGATAAACCATTTGAAAAAGAAAACGAAATCAAAGAAAAAACAAAAAGACTACAAGAAATAAATATTGAGCTTGGAATAGATGAAAACGATAAGCAAGTTATGGATGAGCCAGAAAATGATGAACTGGAAAAAGAAAATAAAGAGAAAAATTTAGAAAGATAATACAGATAACAGCTGTATTATTTTTTTGTTTTAGGAGGTGTTTTATTGCCATATATACCACCAGAAATAGTAGAAAAAGCAAAAGAAATGGATGTTTTAACTTATTTACAAAACTATGAACCAAACGAATTAGTTAAAGTTGGAAATGGAACTTACAGCACAAAAACACACGATAGTATAAGAATTAGTAATGGATTATGGAATTGGTTTTCAAGAGGTGTTGGAGGAAAAAATGCAGTTTCTTACTTAATGAAAGTTAAGAATTATTCTTTTTTGGATGCTATACAAACAATTATAGGTAATGTAAGTGTTAAACAGCCTGTAATTTATAGAGAAGAAAAGAAAGAAAAAACAGAATTTGTTTTGCCATTAAAATCAATTAATTCAGAAAGGGCAAAGAGATATTTAGTAAAAAGAGGAATTGATTTAGAGATAATTAATGAGTGTATAAATAGTGGATTAATTTATGAAAGTGAGCCAAATCATAATGTTGTTTTTCTTGGTACAGATGAAGAAAAAAAGTATAAATATGCTTTCTTTAGAGGAACAAATGATACAAGATTTATGGGAGAATCGAAAGGAAGTGATAAGGCATACACATTTAGATTACTTTCAAATAATGAAAGTGAGAGAGTTCATTTATTTGAAAGTGCAATAGATTTATTATCTTATGCAACGCTATTAAAAATGAAAAATATTGATTGGAAAAATGAAAATATGATTTCACTGGGTGGAGTAAATAAACCATCAGAAGAACAAGAAGTTAATGATAAGATTCCAATAGCAATTATAAAATTTTTAGAAAATAATTCTAATATAAAGCAAATATATTTGCATCTTGATAATGATGAAATTGGAGAAAAAGCAAGCAAAGCACTTATGGAAAAATTGTCTAATAAATATGAAGTGATAGATAATCGACCACCAGTAGGTAAAGATTGTAATGATTATTTAAAATATGTTTTAGATTTTCAAAACATAAATAGGCAAGCAAATAATAAAAGAATTTATGAAAAAGTAAGATAAATTTTGGAGGAAAAAATTAGAATGAACAAATATAAAATTGAATTTAAACAAATATTTAATAGATTAGTAACAATATATGCAGAAGATGAAGAACAAGCAATGAAGGTAGTTGAACAAACTTATTTAAAAACAGATTTGCTAGATGATAATGAAAAAGATTTAGTGGGAATTGAAGCTAAAATCTTAGAAAAAAATGGAGAAAAAGTTGATAGAAAAGAAGAAATACCAGAAAATTTTGAAAACTTTTTAGATGAAAATGATATTGAATATCTTGAAGGTTTAACAAATGAGATTGAAGAAAATTTAGGAGAAATTAAAGAAGTTTTAGGAGCAAACATGATTGAAGATTGTGCTTACAATAATTAAATAGAAAGATATTCTTATTTTAGGAAAATATAAAAATTTAAAAATCTTGTCCTAGCAAGCACTGCATTTGTACTCCCGCACAAATACAAATTATGGGGAAACCCCAATCCCTATAAAAATGATATTAAGAAGGAAAGGAAATTTTATTGAGAAAAAGAGATATAAAAAAGCAAGTTTGGTTAAATGAAAATGAAAATAAAATCTTAAAAGAGAATGCAAAAAAATGTGGCTTAAATGAAAGTTCTTATTTAAGAAATTTAATAATTGGTTATAAACCGAAAGAACAACCAACGGAAAAAATGTTTGAAATAATTAATCAATTAAAATATGTTGGAATTAATTTAAACCAAATTGCAAGAAAAGCAAACAGTTTAGGTTTAGTTGATGCTCCTTTTTATAAAAAAGTATATTCAAAATGGAATGAATTATCGGAACAAATAAAAAAGGAATTTTTAGATGTAGAAAAAAATGGCAATAACTAAAATTAAAAAAATAAAAAAGAGATTAGACCATGTTATAGATTATACTACTAATCCTAGTAAAACAAGTAAAGAAAATTATAGTGATTTACACAATGTAATTGAATATACGAAGGCTTCGTATAAAACAGAAGAACAATTATATGTAACTGCTTTGAATTGTGATCAAGAAACAATATATGAAGATATGATGAGAACGAAAAGAAGATTTAGTAAAACTGATGGGATTTTAGGATTTCATGTAATACAGTCTTTTAAAGAAAATGAAGTAACTCCAGAATTAGCACATAGCATTGGAGTACAACTTGCTAATGAACTTTGGAGTGATAAATATGAAGTTATAATTACAACACACTTAAATACTAATCATATTCACAATCACTTCTGTTTTAATTCTGTTTCATATATTGATGGAAAAAAATATCATGACTGTAATGAAACTTATGCTTTAATTAGAGAAACATCAGATAGAATTTGTGAAGAAAATAGATTGAGTGTAATTGATGAAAAGAAATGTCCAAAAAGTAAAATTAATTATAATAATTTTTATAAGGGACAAGCTCAAAAATCTAGTTACAATATGATAGTAAAAGAAGATATTGATTATGCAATAGCACAAGCATTTTCTTATAATGATTTCTTATCAATATTAAGAAAAATGGATTATACAATTACAAATCGTTATGGAAAATTAAGTGTTAGAAAAGAACCATATAAAAGAAATATAAGAATAGAAAGAGCTTTTGGAGATGATTATAAAATTGAAAATATTGAAAAGAAAATATATGAAGTGTCAGCAACAAGAGAACCATTCCCAGAAGTAAGAAGTAAAAAGTATAAAAGCAAAAGTAAATTAAATTTAAAAAATAGAAAAAAAGCAACAGGTATAAAAGCATTGTATTTTCATTATTGTTTTTTACTAAAGGTTTTTCAAAAAAATAAGAATATATCTAAAAGATATTCAAAGGAATTAAAAGAAGAAATAAAAAGAATGGACAAGATTTCTAACGAAACAAGATTTTTGTATAACAAAGATATAAAGTCATTAGAAGAATTAAAAGCATATAAAAAATATTTAACTATTGATAGAAAAGAGTTAAAAAGCAAAATTGAAAGTTTATACAAAAAGAAGAAAAAAACAAATACAAAAATTGAAATTGAAAATATTAATACTGAAATAAAAATAATACAAGAAAAAATAAAAGAATTAAATTATGAAATTGAACTGGTTGAAGATATTGAACAAAGAGTACCAAAGATAAAAGAAAATATGGAAAAAGTTGAAAATGAAAATTCAGAACAAAGAAAGGAGAAAATAAGAGTTGAGCATATCAAGTGATTCGGCAGAACAAACTATTAGACTAACACTAGAAGGAGTTGAAGTAGTTGCTAGAATAAGTGGTGTAGCTGTAAAAAATATTGCAGCAGCATTATATACAATTTCTAAAGACCAAAAACAGACAAAAGGCAAAACAAGATTAAGCAACATGATAAAAAGTGATAATGAATTAAAAATCTTTTCAATAAAAAAGGAAGATTTACGAACATTTTATAGAGAAGCTAAAGGGTATGGAATTTTGTATTGTGCATTAGTTACCAAAAGTAATAAAAATATTGACGGTATGGTTGATATTATGGTTAGAGCAAAAGACGCACCACAGGTTAATAGAATTGTAGACAGATTTAATTTATCAACATTTAGTAAAGCGTCAATTCAAACTGATATTGAACAAGATAGAGAAAATGTAAAAAAAGAAAAAAATATATCTGATGCAGAACCAGATAAAGGAACAGAAAGAAAAGAAGTTAATGATAATATGGTAGAAGATATATTATTTACACCAAAAGAAAATTCAAATCAAAACCCCGAAGTAGCAAAGACGGAAAAAAGCCCTCTGTCAGAGCATTCCTTGAAGAGCAAAAGCAATTCCGAAGGGGTTACTGAACCTGTGAAAAAAGAATCTGTAAAAAAGAAATTAAAAGAAGCAGAAGCAGAGTTGAAGGTTGAAACGGAATTGAAGAAAGCTCAAAAATTAAAAGAAACTGTAGTATTTGATTTACCAACAAAAAATGATACACAAATACCAAAACTAGATATTACAAATAAGGAAAGAGGAAAATAGATGATAGAATTAGAAGATGTATTTTCTAATTTTGAAAGAAAAAATAGAAAATACAATAAGGAAGAATGGATTGATTATAAAAGAAAAGAAAAACAAGATGTTTATAATCTAATTGATGAAAGTGCAGAAAAAATAGTACAAAATGGCGAAGAATTTAAGAAATACCTAAATACTTTAAGTAAATTTGAACAATATTCTGTCGCAAATACTTTATTAATAAATGCACAAATGCCAGAAGCAATTATGCTAAAAGATTTTGATAACTGGACAAGCATTGGTGGTTATCCAAAGAAAAATAGAAAACCAGATATAAAAATATTAGAACCAGCAGACACTTATATGAGAGAAGATGGCAGTGTTGGAACTAATTATAATGTAAAATATTTGACAGATATTTCTCAAGTTAATATAAGGCAAAGAGCAAGAGAAATAAGATATGATGATAAATTATTATTAAAAGTTTTCTTACAGTCAAGTCAAGCGAGAATTGAAGTTGTAGATAAAATTGAAAATACTGATAGAGTTGCACTATATGATTTTGAAAATGATGTTTTACAAATAGCTAGATGCGAAGATAGAACAAAACTTTTCAATGAATTGACGCAAGAATTAGCAAAACAAGAAATAGGCGAAAATTGTGATTATGCAGATTTTAAAGTCAATGCTGTATCATATATGATTTGTAAAAAATATAATTTGAATTTTTTAAATTATAATATTACAGATATACCTTATGGTTTAACTACAATGTCAGCAAAGGAGATTAGAGAACAATTAGAGCCTATTCATGATTCTATGGAAAGTATAAGTGGAAGAATAAGTCATAATATCGAAAGTATTTCAAGACAAAATAGAGAAAAAGAACAAGCAAGATAGGAGGCAATTATTGGAGGAACAAATAATTTTAGTTTTAAATAAGTATGAATTTGGTTTAATAGTAAATGCTTTAAATGAACTTCGTACAGATTTACAAAAGGAAAACAAAGATAGAGAGCCTGTAAATGAATTGCTTTTAAGATTACTAAATACCCCAGTAAAAAAGAAAAGTATATTTAAAAGAGAGCGAATAGTAAGCGAAAGATAATAATCAACAAAATACTCTTTTGTATATATTAGGAATTATACCAGTTATATGGTTATCATTATTAATAGCACCATATATAAAGGGTGGACTTGCAGAAGTAATAAAAAAATTTGGCGAAATAAGTTCAAATCCTTTTAATATTATATGGTGCGAGTATAGTTTAAAAACTATAATTATTGCACTATGTATTTATATTTTAGGAATAGGAATGTATGAATCTACGAGAAAAAATTATCGTAGAAGAGAAGAATATGGTTCAGCAAAATGGGGTATTGTTAGTGCAATAAATAAAAAATATAGACAAAAGCCATTTTGTGATAATAAAATTTTAACAAAAAATTTAGCTTTAGGATTAGATGGAAAAAGGCATAGAAGAAACTTAAATGTTTTAGTATGTGGTGGAAGTGGTTCAGGAAAAACAAGATTTTATTGCAAACCAAATGTTATGCAATGTAGTTCAAAATGCTCCTATGTAATTCTTGATCCGAAGCGGAGAGATTTTAAGAGATACAGGAAATCTATTAGAGAAAAAAGGTTATGAAGTAAGAGTTTTAGACTTAATCAATATGGAGAAAAGGCATTGTTATAATCCTTTTGTATATCTAAAAACTGACAATGATGTGCAAAGATTAGTAACAAATTTATTTAAGAGTACAACTCCTAAACGGAAGTCAAAGCCAAGATCCTTTTTGGGATACAGCAGGAAGTATGTTATTACTTGCTCTTATTTTTTATCTAAAATATGAAGCGCCAGAAGAAGAGCAGAACTTTCCGATGGTACTTGAGATGCTTCGTGCAGCAGATGTAAACGAAGAACAAGAAAATCCTATAAGTGCAGTGGATATTTTATTCGATAAATTGGAATATGAAAATCCAGAACATATTGCTTTAAAATATTATAGAAATTATAGGTCAGGTTCTGCAAAGACATTAAAATCAATACAAATTACTTTAGCAGCAAGATTAGAAAAGTTTAACTTGGAAAGTCTTGCTAATATTGTTAAGTATGATGAATTAGATTTGCCAAGTTTAGGCGAAAAGAAAGTAGCATTATTTGCCTTAATTCCAGATAATGATACAAGTTTTAATTTTCTAGTAAGTATTTTATATACACAATTATTTCAACAGTTATTTTATATAGCTGACCATAAATACGGTGGCAGTTTGCCAGTCCATGTTCATTTTGTGATGGACGAATTTGCAAATGTTAGTCTACCAGATGACTTCGATAAAATTTTAAGTGTAATGAGGTCAAGGTCAGTTTCTGTTTCTATCATTCTCCAAAACCTAGCACAATTAAAGGCGTTATTCGATAAGCAATGGGAAAGTATTGTACGGAAATTGCGATACTTTTTTGTATTTGGGTGGAAATGAACAAAGTACCCATAAATATGTATCTGAGCTATTACGGAAAAGAAACAATAGATCTAGATACACATGGGAAAAGTTCAGGGAGAAGTGGTAATTATTCTACAAATTATCAAATCGCTGGGAGAGAAAAAATGACACCAGATGAAGTGCGTTTATTAGATAATAATTATGCACTTTGTTTTATTCGTGGCGAAAGACCAATTAAAGACTATAAATATGATATTTTAAAACACCCTAATATTGCTTTAACTACTGATGGTGGTGAAAAACCATATATTCATGGCAAAACTGATAAGGCATCAGCTTCTATTATTGTGCTAGATGAAAATAATGGAGAAGAAATAGTAACAGATTTTGAAGAAAATGAATTACTAGAAAATTATGAATTATTGTCAGAAGAAGAAGTTGAGGCATTTATTAGGGAGGAATAAATACACATTGAAAAATAAAAAAATATTAAAACAAGTTTTAAAAAATATTGCAAGAATTTTATTTTATATAGTTATCTTATTTACAGCACAAGCAAGCAATGTTTTTGCTGCTGATGACCCATTAGCAGTGGTAAATAATCTTTCAAATTTTATCTTTGGATTAATTCGTGCTGTTGGTATGATTATACTTGGTTTTGGAGTAGTACAAGTTGGTATGAGTTTGAAATCACACGATCCCAGTCAGCGAGCAAATGGAATAATGACTCTAGCAGGTGGAATTGTAATCACATTTGCAAAAGAAATTTTAAATATAATAACAGGTGGATAACAAGGGCAAGTTTATAGCTTGCCTTTTAAAAGGGAGTGAAAAATGAGAAAAAAATATCAAATAATTTATGCTGATCCACCTTGGCAATATAAAGTGTGGTCAAAAAAAGAAAAGAAAAGAAGTGCTGAAAATCATTATCCGACTATGAAAATAGAAGAAATTATTGGTTTGAAAGAATGTATAGAAAATATTTCTGATGAAAATTGTATTTTGTTTTTATGGGTTACATTCCCATGTTTATTAGAAGGACTAGAAGTTATGAAACAATGGGGATTTAAGTATAAAACTTGTGGATTTAATTGGGTAAAAAGAAATAAAAAAAGTAACACATATTTTTTTGGATTAGGTTATTGGACAAGAGCAAATTCAGAAATTTGTTTAATTGGAACAAAAGGAACAATAAAAAGAAAATCCAGTAGTGTATTTCAGATTATAGATACGCCAATAGAAGAACACAGTAAAAAACCAGCAGTTGTAAGAGAAAAAATTGTTGAACTTGTTGGAGATTTACCAAGAATTGAATTGTTTGCAAGAGAGAAAACTAAAGGCTGGGATGTATGGGGTAATGAAGTCGAAAGTGATATTGAATTAGAAAATTATAGGATGGGGGTTGAAAATTGAATTGGGTTGTAGGAAATTTACAAAATGCAATCGAAACATGGAACTCTAAATTAAGCGAAATATGGACACTTGTTTCTCAATCTCCTGTTGATTTTAAAGGTGGAACAATTTGGAATGTAATTACTAATATTCATGGTGCAATGCAAGCAATAGGACTAGCATTATTAGTATTATTTTTTGTTATTGGAGTAATGAAAACTTGTGGGAGTTTTGCAGAAGTTAAAAAGCCAGAACACGCATTGAAACTTTTTATTCGTTTTGCAATAGCAAAAGCAATGGTAACATATGGTTTGGAATTAATGATGGCAATATTTAAAATAGTACAAGGAATTGCAAGTACAATAATGACATCAGCAGGACTCGGAGGAACAACACAAACTGTTTTACCAAATGAAATAATACAAGCAGTTGAAGCTTGTAATTTTTTTGAAAGCATACCATTGTGGGCAGTTACATTAATACGGAGGACTATTTATAACAGTTCTTTCATTTGTAATGATATTAACTGTATATGGAAGATTCTTTAAAATATATCTTTATACAGCATTATCTCCAGTAGCACTTGCTAGTTTTGCTGGAGAGCCAACACAGAACATTGGTAGAAGCTTTATAAAAGGTTACAGTGCAGTTTGCTTAGAAGGTGTAATTATTATGCTTTCATGCGTAATATTTTCATTATTTGCATCAAGTCCACCAGTTATAGATACAAATGCAGCAGCAGTGAATATGGTATGGAAATATATAGGAGAACTAATATTTAATATGTTGGTATTGGTTGGAACGGTAAAAATTTCAGATAGATTAGTAAGAGAAATGTTAGGAATATAGGAGGTAAAATTGAAGGTAACAATAGAAGAGATAGAAGAAGATTTATGTGATTTGGATACAGAATATAGAGAAGCTTTAGCAAAAGGTTTAGTTGATATGAAATATTTAAGTGATACACCTTTATCATTGAAATATGGAACAGATATGCAACAGCAAGAGTTAAAAAGAGTTTATTCAAAACCTTTATCAGGAAAGCAATTAAAAGATATTATTAACTATATTTCAAAAGATATGCAGGGAGATTATCAGTATGGAAGATATAAAGGTATAGCTTCTATGTATTTAAATATAGCAGACCAAATTATAGCAGATAAAAATAAAGGAAGAGAGGCAAGATAAACTGGAAGTAAAAATAAATAAAGAGATAAGAGATTTTACAGAAAGTATATTCTTTGGTTTATCATTAAGACAATTTATCTTTTCAATATTAGCTTGTATAGTTGCTGTTATTGTATATTTTGTATTAAAACCATTCTTTGGAATAGAAACATTATCATGGTTGTGCATCTTATGTGCAGTTCCTTTTGCTGTAATAGGTTTTTTGAAATATAACGGAATGACAGCTGAAAAGTTTATTAGTGCATGGATAAAATCAGTTATTCTAACACCAAATAGATTAACATTTAAACCAAAGAATTTATATTATGAAGAGATGATTATAAGAGAAAAAGAAAAAATAAAAGAAGAAAAGAAAAACAAGAGGAGGAAAACAAAAACTATTGAAAATTCTAAATAGAACATTATTTAAGAAAGACAAGGAAAAGTTTAAAATACCAAGAAGTGTGCAAGATGCCATACCCATTGATGCAATGTGGGAAGATGGCATCTTTTTAGTTGGAAAAAATAAATATTCTAAATGTTTTAAATTTACAGATATAAATTATTCTGTTGCCAGTAGAGAAGATAAAGAAGAAATGTTTTTAGAATATTCAGAACTTTTAAATTCCTTTGACACAGGGGCAACAAGTAAAATTACTATAATAAATAGAAGATTAAATAAACTAGATTTTCAAAAGACAATGTTTATTAAATTAGAAGATGATGAGTTAGATAAATATAGAAAAGAATATAATAAAATGCTTTTAGATAAAGCAACAGCGTCAAATGGAATTGTGCAAGAAAAGTGCATAACTATAACAATAGAAAAGAAAAATATAGAAGATGCAAGATTATATTTTTTACGAATTGGAACGGAATTAATAAATAAATTTAAAGAATTAGGTTCTGTATGTGTTGAGCTAGAAGCGGTAGAAAGATTACAACTTTTTCATGATTTTTATAGAGTTGGAGAAGAAACAGCCTTTAATTTTGACTTTATTTCAAATATGAGAAAAGGACATAGTTTTAAAGATTATATTTGTCCTGACACTTTTGAAATAAAAGATGATTATATAAAAATTGGTAATAGATATGCTAGAGTTTTATTTTTAAAAGAGTATGCAAATTATATTAAAGATAGTATGGTTGCAGAACTTACAGATATAAATAAAAACTCAATGATGAGTATAGATGTAATACCGATTGCAATGGACGAAGCAGTTCGAGAAGCAGAAAATAGAAGATTAGGAGTAGAAACGAATATAACTAATTGGCAACGCAGACAGAACGCGAATAATAACTTTTCAGCTATAATCCCTTATGATTTAGAGATGCAAAGGGAACAAAGTAAAGAATTTTTGGATGACTTAATAACACGAGATCAAAGAATGTTTATGTCTGTTTTAACTATGGTACACACAGCAGAAACAAAAGAAGAATTAGACAACGATACAGAAGAAATATTGACAATAGCAAGGAAAAACTTATGTCAGTTTGGAGTTCTTAAATTTCAACAATTAGATGGATTAAATACAGCAATGCCATTTGGAGTTAGAAAAATTGATACTTTAAGAACTTTGACAACAGAGTCCCTTGCTGTTTTTATGCCGTTTAGAGTACAAGAAATTAGAGAAACTAATGGAATATATTACGGACAAAATGTTATATCAAAAAATATGATAATAGCAGATAGAAAAAAATTATTAAATGGAAATAGTTTAGTTTTTGGAGTAAGTGGAAGTGGTAAATCTTTTATAACAAAAGAAGAAATTGTTTTTACTATGCTTAAAGATAAAAACGCAGATGTAATCGTTATTGATCCAGAAAATGAATATACTCCATTAGTAAAAGCACTAGGTGGAGAAGTTATAAAAGTTTCAGCTACAAGTGGAAATCATATAAATGCTATGGACATGAACAAGAATTACGCAGATGGAGCAAATCCTGTTATTTTGAAATCAGAATTTATACTTTCACTTTGTGAACAACTTATAGAAAGTGATAATTTAGGAGCAAAACAAAAATCAATAATTGATAGATGTACGGCAAGTACCTATCGTTATTACTTACAAGGAAACTATCAAGGAACGCCACCAACATTACAAGACTTTTATCAAGAATTGTTAAAACAAGAAGAAACAGAAGCAAAAGAAATAGCACTTGCTATTGAACTTTTTGTAAATGGTAGTTTAAATACTTTTGCAAAACAAACTAATGTAGATACAGAAAATAGATTAATTTGCTATAATATTTTAGATTTAGGAAAACAATTATTACCACTTGGTATGTTAGTAGTTTTAGATTCAATACTAAATAGAATAACACAAAATAGGGCAAAAGGAAGAAACACTTATATATTTATAGATGAGATTTATTTATTATTAAGAAATGAATATTCAGCAAATTTTTTATATACACTTTGGAAAAGAGTTAGAAAATATGGAGCATATTTAATAGGAATAACACAAAATGTTGAAGATATGTTACAAAATAATACAGCTAGAGCAATGATGGCAAATAGTGAATTGATTATTATGCTTAATCAGGCTAGTACAGATAGAGCAGAACTTGCAAAACTACTTAATATATCAGATTTACAATTATCATATATTACAAATGTTGGATCTGGAGAAGGTTTATTAAAAATAGGTAGTTCATTGATTCCTTTTTCTAATAAATTTCCAAAAGATACAGAATTGTATAAATTAATGACAACAAAATTACGGAGAAGGTGCAACTATATAATGAGAAAAATCGTATATACTATAATTACAATACTGCTAATAGGTTTAGTACTTATTAGCAGTTATTTAATATTTAAAGAAAAAAAGCAAAATGAGAAACAAGAAAATACATTTGAGGATTTAATAGAAATAGTTGAAGAAAATATAGAAAATCAGGAAGAAAGAAAAATAGATATAAATAAATTATATGAAGAAAATAAGGATATTGTTGGTTGGCTAAAAATTGATAATACAACAATAAATTATCCTATAATGCAAAATATAAATGATCCAAATTATTATTTGCGTAGAGATTTTTACAAAAACTATTCTAGTTATGGTACTCCATATATGGCAAAACAATGTAATTTAAATAGTGATAATATTGTAATTTATGGTCATCACATGAAAAATAATAAAATGTTTGGAGAACTTGAAAAATATAAATCGAAAGATTTTTATAATAATCATAAAATTATAACTTTTACTACATTAGAAAAAGAATATAGTTATGAAATATTTGCAGTTTTTAAAACAACAGTATATACAAAAAATACTTTTAGATATTATGAGAATATAAATTTTGAAAATAAAAAAATGTATAATGATTTTATAAATATATGCAAAGATAAATCTTTATATCAGACAGGTATAGAAATAAAAGATAAAGAAAAACTGATAACACTTTCTACTTGTGAATATAGTAATAAAAATAGTAGATTAGTTATAGTAGCAAGAAAAATAAAATAGGAGGTTTTATTGGCAGATATTAAAATTAAAGAAAAGAAAAAAGGAACAGTAAAAACATTAAATAAAGCCATTGTAAACACCGAAAAAGTAAAAGATAAATCAATACAAATGAAAAATAAAGTTAGTGAAGCTTATGAAGAAACAAATGAAAATGGAACAAATTATGCAATAAATAGAATATCAAGACAAACAAAAAGAACACCTGATGATATTCGTAGATTAAATAGAATTGGAAAAAGAAATTTTAAGAAAACTGTTGAGAACACACAAAAAACGGTTGATAGAATTAGAAAAATTAAAAGTAGAAATAAAACAAGAAAGTCAATAAAGCAAGTAAGAAAAACAGCTAAAGCAACAAAAAAAACTGTAAAAACAGCTGACAGAACTATAAAAACAACGAAAAAAGCAGCAAAAACAACAGCAAAGGCAACGAAGAAAACAGTACAAGCAACTAAAGCAGCAGTTAAAGCCACAATAAAAACAATAAAAGTTGTTATAAAAATTACAATAACTGCAATAAAAACTATAATTGCAGCACTTAAATCATTAATAGCATTAATTATAGCTGGTGGATGGATTTCTGTTATAATTATAGTTGTAGTTTGTCTTGTAGCATTAATTGCTCATTCAATATTTGGAATATTTTTATCTAGTCAAGATACGGGTAGTAAAATTACTATAAATGGAGAACAACAAGTTGTAACAATGGATAGAGTAATATCAAATCTAAATACAGAATTTATAAATAAAATGACGCAAATACAAAAAGATAATAAACACGATGAATATGATATTAATTCAAAAAGAGCAGAATGGAAAGATATTTTAGCAGTATATACTGTGAAAATTAGTAATGGGAAAAATGATGCAGAAGTTATGACATTAGATAACAATAAAATATCAATATTAAAAGAAATATTTTGGGAAATGAATGAAATAACTTCATCAACAGAAGAAGTAACAGATAAAGATAATAAAAAGAAAATAGTGCTTCATATTAATGTAAATGGAAAAGATGCACTAGAGATGGCACAAAAATATAATTTTAGTATTGAGCAAAATAAACAATTAGCAGAATTATTAGATAAACAGTACGCAAGTTTGTGGTCATCTGTAATTTATGGTTCATCAGTTGGAAATACGGATATAGTTGAAGTTGCAAAAAAACAAATTGGAAATATTGGAGGACAACCATTCTGGTCTTGGTATGGTTATAATTCAAGAGTTGAATGGTGTGCGTGCTTTGTTTCTTGGTGTGCAAATGAATGTGGCTATATAGAAGCGGGAATAATTCCTAAATTTGCAAGTTGCGAAAGTGAAGGTGTAGCTTGGTTTAAAACTTGTGGATTATGGCAAGAAAAAGGTTACACACCAAAGTCAGGAGATATAATATTCTTTGATTGGGCTGATTCAAATGATGGATTAGCTGATCATGTAGGTATAGTATCAAGAGTTGAAAATGGAATTATTTATACTGTCGAAGGTAATACAAGAGGAGATGTATGCAAAGAAAATAAGTATAGTATAGATAGTAGTGTAATAAGAGGATTTGGAACACCTGCATATAAATAAAAAAGAAGTGGTATCAATCTTAATTGGTTGATATCACTTCTTTTTTTGTTTATTTATTAACTTTATCTTTTAATGCTTTTCCAGCTTTGAAAGCAGGAGCTGTGCAAGCAGGTATTTTTATTTCTTCTTTAGTTTGAGGGTTTAATCCTTTTCTTGCAGCTCTTTGTCTAGTTTCAAAAGTACCGAATCCAACAAGTTGAACTTTGCCTTTGTTTTCTAATTCATTTGAAACAACATTTATAAAAGAACTTAATACTTTTTCAACATCTTTTTTAGATAATGCTGTTTCATTAGCCATTGCGTTTACTAATTCTGATCTATTCATCAATTTCACCTCTTTTCGTGTAAAAATTTTATTATTATCATTTGTGTTTTTTATAATCTATCAAAGAAAAATATTTTAGTCAATAAAATTTGTAGAAATCAATGAAAAATGTCTAAAATTGTTTAAAAAAAATTTAAAATATGATATGATTTGATAAAATTGTAGAAAGGTAGCAATATATAAGATACAAAATAGATTAATGAGTAGACATATCTAGGAGATGAAAAAATGACAAGTGAAGAACTAGAAAACTTTATAAAAAATTATGTTGTAAACAAAATAGAAGAAAGTAAAGACAAAAATTATATAAGATATACATTTTATGAATTGAGAATAAAATACAACTTATCTGAAAAGGAAGTTGATGAGTTCTTAAAATTAGCTCGTACATATTATGAAAATAATGATTATAAAGTTTATTTTACTGGAGCAAAATTTGTATATAAAGATGCAAAAATAACAGTACAGCCTAATGAATATTTAATTGCAATAAAAGACGGAAAGGAGCAATAAAATGAATCCATACGATATACTAGATAAAGATAATTTGCAAAAGGTAGCTAACGCTGGAATAGCAATTGAAAATAGAAAATATAGTGAAGATGAATTAAAAATGTTTAGTTATAATATTTTGGATTATATTATGAGCCACAGTAGTAAAACAGGAGAAATAGGTAAATTATATAATGAATATGACTATATATTAAAAACTTTTGGAGTTTAAAAAATTAATTAAATTTAAATTTTACAAAAGTTAAATTCAGTTATGATATAATAAATAAAAATTCAAAATAAGTACAAATATAAAAGAATTAGGGGATAAAGATAGTGGAAGAAAAAAATATATACAAATTATCTAATACTCAAAGAAATATATGGCTAGTAGATCAAAGATTTTCAAATACAAATGTAAATAATATTGTAGGAGAATTGAAGTTTAATACAAAAATTGATATAGAAACGCTAAAAAGAGCAGTCAATTTATTAGTTAAGAAAAATGATGCATTAAGAATTAAAATGGAATATCATGATGGGATTTTAGAGCAATATATAGAAGAATATAAGAAATTTGATATTGATGTTTTAAATATAAACAATGATAAAGAATATTTACAAGAATTTTCTAGTTATATTTTTAATTTGACAAAAGATAACTTATATTATTTTGAAATAATACAAGATGATAAAGGAAAAACAAGATTAATAAGTAGATTTCATCATATTATTGCTGATGCATGGTCGTTGTCATTAGTTTCAACTGAAATAATTGATTTATATAATAAATTAACTAATAAAATAGAAATAACTGATGAAAATTATTATTCATATTTTAAATATATAGAAAGTGAAAAACAATACATTAATAGCGAAAGGTATTTTAAAGACCAAAAATATTGGAACGAAATATATGAAAAAGAACCACAAATATTATCTTTTAAAAACGATATAAGTAAAATTAATACAAAAGCAATAAGATATACAAAAACATTAAATAAAAAAATTAGTGAAGATATTAAAAAATTCACAAAAGAAAATGGAGTGTCAGAATATTGTTTATTCCTTACTACTTTACAAGTATATTTGAGTAAAAGATATAATATTGATGATGTTATTATCGGTAATCCTTTTTTAAATAGAAAAAATCGCAATGAAAAAGAAGCAATTGGAATTTTTGTAAATACATTGCCTGTTAGATTAAAAATTGATTATGAAATTTCAACTTTAGAATTATTGAAAATAAATTCAAAAACTATTAGAGAAGCATTGAAGCATGAAGAATATCCATACAATGATATATTAGAGTATGTTAAAGATAAGCATAGCATTAATCAAAACTTATATAATGTTTTATTTTCTTACCAAAATGCTAAAGATATTACTGAAAAAGAGCAAATTAGTTATTCATCTGAATGGATTTTTCATAATAATATTGCAGATAATATAGAGATACATATACATGACAGAAATGATACAGGAGCATATAGTATAGTAATAGATTATCAAAATCAATTATTTGAAGAAAATGAAATAGAAAAATTATATCAAGCATACGAAAATATATTAGAGCAAGTTGTAAAGGAAAAAATAAAAAATGTAAGTGAAATAAAAATAATTTCAGAAAAAGAAGAAAAATATATATTAAAGAAATTTAATAATCAAAAATTAGATTTAAGTAAAGAATATAAAGCTCAGAATATTATTAAATTAATTGATTTTAAAAGATATAAAGATAAAATTGCTATTGAAACAAATGACAAAAGCATAACATATAAAGAGTTAGAGATTAGAGTTGAAAAATTAATTTCATTTTTAAAGAAAAATATTGTGATTCAAGAAAAAGAAAATATTGGAATTATTACTGATAAAAGTATAGATACGCTTGTTGGAATACTTGCAATTTTAAAAATGAATTGCACCTATGTGCCTATTGACCCACAATATCCTATTAAAAGAAAAGAATATATGATTGAGAGTGCAGATGTAACTAAAGTTTTATATTCCAAAAGTGATAGTGCTAATTTTGCAGATATAAAGGTTGATATATCTTATGAGAGATATGAAGAAGAAATAATAAACAATACAAGAGATAAAATAAAATATAATATAAACAATAATTTATATATCATTTATACTTCAGGTTCAACAGGAAATCCAAAACCAGTAACAATATCACATAAAAACATGATAAATTTAATTGAAAATGAGATTTATACAAAAGAAATAAAATTTGAAAAAAACTCAAAGATTTTACAGTTTGCTACATTAAGTTTTGATGTTAGTTATCAAGAAATATTTTCAGCATTTTTAACAGGAAGTACATTATATATAATTAAAGATGAAGATAAAAAAGATAGCAATAAATTATTAAATTGCATTACAGAGAATAAAATTGATATATTATTTATACCACCAAGATATTTAGAAATCTTAACAGAAAGTGAACTTGTAAAAAATAATAAATTACCATTAAAACATATTATCACAGCTGGAGAGCAACTAATAATTACAGATAGTATAAAAAAAGTAATTGAAGATGGTACGATAATACATAATCATTATGGTCCAGCAGAAACTCATGTAGCAACTACATATACAATTAACAAAAATAATATTGAAATTAAACCACCAATAGGAAAAGCAATAAAGAATGTAAGTGTTTATATACTAGATAAAAATTTAAACTTATGCCCTATAAATGGAATGGGAGAAATATACATATCTGGGGATTGTGTTGGTAACGGCTATTATAACAGAGATGAATTGACAAAAGAAAGATTTTTAGATGATCCATTTAATAAAGAAAATAAAATGTATAAAACAGGAGATTTGGGCAAGATAGATGCAAATGGAAATATTTATTATCTTGGTAGAAATGATTTTCAAGTTAAAGTAAATGGATATAGAATAGAATTAGAAGAGGTAGAAAAAGCATTATCTAAAATTGAAATAATAAAAAAGGTAGCAGTAGTTATTGAAAAGGATACAGGTCAAAAAAATAGTATAATTGCATTTATAGAAACTAAATCAGCAATTACTTATGAAAAATTAAAAATTGAAATGATTGCTAAATTACCACAATATATGATTCCAGCAAAGATTTATCTTTTAAATGAAATGCCTTTAAATATTAATGGAAAAGCAGATAAGAAATATTTGAGAGAAAATCAAGATAAATTTAAATTATTATCTTCAACAGATAGTAATATATTACCAAGTAATGATTTAGAAGTACAAATATTAAAGTGTATGCAATTAGTTTTAAAAACTAAAAATATAACAGTACAAAATAATTTCTTTGAAGTTGGTGGAGATTCATTACTTGCAATTTCTTTACAAATAGAACTTGCAAAGCAAAATATAATCTTAAATACTCAAGAAATATACGATAATCCTTCTGCAAGAAGTTTAGCCATGTATGTGAAAAGGAATAATAATAAAGAAAGTAAAGAACAATTTGAAAAAATTGATATAAAACCAGTGCAAGTACATATGAAAAATAAAAACAATATACTATTAACAGGTGCAACAGGTTTTTTAGGAGTACATATATTAAATTATTTAGTTAAAAATACAAATAATACGATATATTGCATAATTAGAAATAAAAAACAAATATCAGCAGCAGATAGAATAAAAGATGTATATTACAAGTATTTCAATGAAAAAATTGACAGATATATTGATAAAAGAGTTATTATTGTTGAAGGAGATTTAGTTCAAGAAGATATGGGATTAAATGATGAACAATATGAAAACTTAAGGAATAATATAGATGTAATTATTAATGTTGCTGCATCTGTAAAACATTATGGAAAAAGAGATTATAATTTTGAACATAATGTTGTATCGATAAAAAATTTAGTAGCATTTTCAAAGGAATGTGATTGCTTATTAAATCATATTTCGACAGTTGGAATTGCTGGAAATAATTTAGTAAATACAAATGAATGCTATAAAAACACTTTTACTGAAAGTGATTTAAAAATAGGACAAAAATATTCCGAAAATGTATATCTTTCAACTAAATTACAAGCAGAAATGCATATTATAGAGAATATACAAAAATATGGATTAAAGGCTAATATTTTAAGAGTTGGTAATTTAATGAATAGATATACTGACAATGTATTTCAAATCAATAAGGAAACTAATGCATTCCAAAATAAGATTAAGGAAATTATAAAATTAGGATATATAACCAAAGATTTAGAAAAATTCACATTTGATATTACACCAGTAGATATGTGTGCTGAAGCAGTTGTTAAATTATCTTTAAACGATTCTTATAACAATGTATATCATGTTTTGAATAATAATGAAATTAGTATTGAACAAATAGAAAAAATACTAAAGAAGTATAATATAAAATTGGGTTATAAAGACGAATTTTTGAAAGAAGATATAGAAAAAAGCAAGTGGTTAATAAATGATTTTATACTAAATAATAAGGAAAAAATTGAAATAGATTCAAAGAAAACTCAAAAAGTTTTAAAAACATTAGACTTTGAATGGAAAAACGATACGAAATATTATGAACGAGTGATTGAAAGTATTGTGGAAGGAGGAAAAAATGAAGGATTGGTTTAAAAAACTATCAGACAAGCCTGTAAAAACTTTAATAGTTGCAAAATTATTTGCAGACTTAATTTGTGTATTAATAGGGTACAAACTATTTCCATATTTATTAAATTATCCACCAAATTCAATTAATACACCATTTCAATTATCAGTAAATCCTTATTACTATAATGTATATTATTTTAGTATATTTATTATTGGTATAATAGTAGATTTGATAATTGCAAATAAAATTTTAAAACCGTTAAAAAATTTTAAAAAAGCAAAGAATATAAATAAGGTAAGGGAAGTATGTTATAGATATCCAAGCAGCTCATTAATAATAACATCGGTCATTATTCCATTGATAATTGTAATTGGAATGCTATTGGTAACTAATACAAATAGAATTTTGACTATAAAGATTGCAATGTTAGCAGTAATATTTTTAGGTGTTCCGAATTTAGTTTTATATTTCTTTTCAACCAAAATATTAAAAGAGGTATTAATAGAAACATTTGATAATGAAATATATAAACATGAAAAAGTTAAGAAAACATATCTGTATGGAAAAGTTTTAACGGAAGTATTTTCAACAGTAGTAATATCTTTTATATTAGTATTTATGTTTGCAGTTGCTAATGTTACAAATGAAATTGCTGAATATAGATTTGAAACATATAATCAAAAACTTAATTCGGTTGCTAATGAAATAAAAAATTCAAATATTAAAATTAAGGATTTAGAAAGTTTTTTAAATCATGAATTATCAAATGAAAATTGGTTTTATAAAATAAATGGAGAATGTAAAGGAAAAACTAAAATAAGTAAATTTATGAGTAATTATATTGATTATTACTCAAAAGCAAATGGTGGAAGAACTTATGATTATTATGGGGAAAATCTTCAAGGAGCTGTAAAGTATATTACAATAAATAATCAGGAAATAGTTATAGGTATTACATATACAATTTCAAATAATATTTTTACATCATTGCTAGGAATTATTATAGGCTTTTTAATAGTAGATGCGATTGTTATTTATTTATCAAGTAGAACTATTGGTTCTAATTTAAATGATATAAATGAAAATTTGGAAAAAATATTAAAGAGTAAAAAAGTTGAACTTAATTTATTACCAATTACATCAACAGATGAAATTGGAAGATTATCAAAAGAGATTAACAAGGTACAAGAAAAAACAAATACTTATATTGAAAAAATTGAGCAAGACCAATTTACAATGCAAAGGCAAGCACAGTTTGCAATTTTAGGAGAATTTGCAGGTGGATTAGCACATGATTTAAACTCTCCATTGTCAGCAGTTAAATTAGATGTTGCAACAATAGGAAAATATATAAAATCAGATAAAATTTCAACTGATGAAAGAACAAAACAAAAATTAGAAGAAATGCTAGATAATGTTGAGAGTAGTTTGAATAATATGGGAAATATTATATTGGGTGTACGAAATCAAATTAGAGCAACTGGCGACACAGATAATACAGAATTTTCATTATTAGATGTGTTGGAAGGAATAAAATTAATGTTCAGAAGCATTTTTATGAAACATAATTGTCAACTGGAAATAAATGTACCTCCAGAAATAAAAATATATGGAGAAAAGAATAAATTAGATAGAGTATTAAGTAATTTAATCAGAAACAGTATAGATGCATATGCTGGAAAACAAATTAAGGGTATTGTTAAAGTTGATGTAGAGCAAAATAATGAAAAGACAATAATAATAGTAAGTGATGAGGCAGGAGGAATTGACAATTCAATTAAAGATAAAATCTTTAAGGAACTAAAAACAACAAAAGGAGATAAAGGAACTGGATTTGGATTGTATTATTCAAATACTATTATTGAAGGAAGTTTTAATGGAAAGATGTGTTTTGAAACTAAAGAAGGACTAGGAACAAAATTCTTTATAGAAATACCAAATAGGGAGGAAAAATAAATGGAAGAAAATATTTATAAAAATGCTAATGTTGTAGTTATTGATGATGTAGAGGAAGTTTTAAGATCAGTAAAAAATTGTTTAGAATTTGAAGATATGAATGTTGAATGTTTTTTAAATCCAGAAGAAGGGTTAGAATATTTAAAGAACAATAGACCTGATGTATTGTTATTGGATTTCTTTATGCCACAAATGAATGGAGATGAATTCGTAAAAAAATTAAGAGAATATAATGATGAAACTATTGTAATTCTACAAACTGGTTATGCTGATAAAATACCACCATTAGAAATGATTGATAAAATGAATATTCAAGGATATTTAGATAAGTTAAAAGGAGAAGATGAACTTCTATTAATGACAAAAGCAGCTATAAAAACATCATTTTTAAATAAAAAAATAGTTGAAAAAGAAAGAGAAGTTGCAAGAGTAAGTTATAAAAAAGCGATTATGGGTAATTTAATAGTTAACCTTGTTAATGAAGCTAAAGACCAATTAATGCAAATTGGTGGAATGAATGGTGCTATTGAGATGAATACGGATGAATTTAAAGTAGAAAACAATGGGATTAGAAATGCACTTGACAAAACATATAAATTATATGAAGCGTTAAATTTTGAAAGTATTGAAAACTGTAATTTTGAAAAATTTAAAGAAATTATAAATATTTTGTTAAAACCAACACTAATTTTAAATAATAATACAAAGTTGGAATTTAGAAATGAAAATAATGAGAAAATAATTAAAAATATTGAAGATAATATTTATTTTATTATAAAAATTGTTGAAATTATGGTAAAAAATAATGCAAGTAATGTTGTTATTGAACTAAAAGTTGAAAATGAAGAAACATATTTAGAGATTTCATATTCTTCTGAAAATGATAATATCAATCTTGATGAAATAAAGCTATTAGATGAAAATAGAAAAATTATAATGGAATCTAATAAAATTGATTTATATTTATAAACATAAAAACAAGTAATTATTTGATAATTGCTTGTTTTTATGTTATTATGTAGAAAATGAATTGAAATAAAAAATAATCTTATATGATAAAATGCAATAAAAATGTAAAAATACATACAAAGGGGTGGGGTATATGGAAGAACGAGAATTTTATGAATTAACAAATCCACAAAAGTCTATTTATTATACAGAACAGAAATACAGAGGGACGACAATAACAAATATATCTGGTACTGTACATATAAAAACAAAAATAGATTTTAAAAAATTAATATTAATTATTCACAAGAATTTAAAAATGATCAAAAATTTAAAGTTGTAACAGTTACACATGGAGAAGGTATAATTATAACAGATTCTCAAATTAAATTAAGTAAAGGACAATCGATTTTAATACCTGCATGTATAAATAAATATACAATAAAGGGAAATTTAGAAGTGCTGATTTGTAATTAACAAAAATAATTGCAAATTAAATAAAAAATTATAAAAATATAATGGAAAAACAAATTAACATAATTACTACACATTACCTTTACAAAATTTCAAAAATATGGTAAAATAGAAATAGTTGAAAAAATAGAGAACGCAAGAGGATAGGTACACAAGTAATACCTATCCTCTTTTGCAAAATAGAAAAGGAGATAAAAGTGGAGTTATTAAATAAGGTAGTTATTATCACTGGTGGTGCAAATGGAATAGGAAAAGAATGTGCACTTAGATTAAAAAAAGAAGGAGCAAAGATTATAATAGCCGATATAGATCAAGATAATGGAAGTATCGTAGAAAAACAACTTGGAAAAGATGGAATTTTTATTAAAACAGACATAACAAAAGAGGAAGAGGTTATAAATTTAAGAGATGAAGTTTTGAAAAAGTATAAAAAAATAGATATCTTAATTAATAATGCAGCAAAACAAACTCAAAATGCCTTTTTTGATATGAAAGTAGAGGAATTTAAAGATGTAATTAATGTTAATTTAAATGGAACTTTTATATGTAGTAATATTATAGGAAAAACTATGGGAAAAGGTGGAAAAATAATAAACATGTTATCTGTTCATTATAATTTACCAAGAAAGAATAAATATCATTATGATGCTTCTAAGGCAGGAGTTGCAATGTTAACTAAAGAAATGGCTCTTGATTTAGTAGAAAGGGGAATAACTGTAAATGCGATATCATATGGAGCTTGTAATACACCAATGAATAGCGATTGGATAAATGACAAAGAAAAAGTAAAGGAAACAAAAGATAAAATACCAATGAAATGGATAGCTGAACCAGAAGAAATTGCTAATTTTGTAAAAATCATTTTGTCTGATTTTAGTGAATATACGACGGGAAGTATATTTAATATAGACGGAGGAAGAAGTATTAAATAGAAGTAGAAGGAGAAGAAAATGAAACCTTTTATAGATTGCAAATATGAGTCAATATATAATGTTCTAAAAAATTTTAACAAAGATGCTGAAACATTAGACTATTTATATTATTTTAAACTCAAAAAGACTGAAAAAGACTTATTAAAAGTAAATGTAGAAAGTAAAGTTAATTTTTTTGATTTTTTAAAAACTTTCAATATTGAGGAAGAATCATATAGTAAAACTTTTAATTTAAAAAGATTTTTAGATGAAAATTTAAAAAATGGTAATTGTATAGTTATTAAAGTAGATTTGTTTTATCAAGATTTTTCTAATAAATATTATATGAAAAAGCATAAAAAACATAATGTATTTATCAGACAAATTATAGATGATAATGTTTGGATTATTGAAAATGAATTTGCAGATAGTGAAAATTACATTGAAATGTGTATTAAATTTAAAAACTTGGAAATGTGGTATAATGGATATCTTGAAAATTATTTTTTTAATGGAAAAGACATTGAGGACACTTTATTCGTATATAAAGAAAATAAAAACAGTTATTTAAAATATTCAAAATATTTTAAGTTATTGGATAAAAAGAAATTTTTAAAAAATGAAAAAAATAACTATAATATATTGATTAGATATTTAACAAGAAAATATTCAAATGATAAAGAAAAACAAACCTTTATGAATTTATTAAATTATAAAATAAAAGAAAGAGAAAAATTGAATTATATCGGTTTTAGTTATACGAAAAATATTATAGATGATGAAATAACATTATTACGTAAAATTATTAGAAAAATAATAAAAGAAGAAGGGTTTAATGAAGAAAAAAACTTACTTATAAATCTAGAAAAAAATAGACTTAATAGTATATTAGAAAATGAAAAAAATACGATTCCAAAAATTATAGTTAGAAAATATGGTTCATATTATATTGCAAAAGATATGAAATACATAATGAAAATAAATAAAAATATTAGACAACTTCATATTAAGCATAATAATATTATAGTTGATATTGATAGTAGCAATCAAAAAGAAAAATATAGTAATATTAATGAAATAGAGATTACAACATTATTTGACTTTGTAAGTGAAACATATAAAATCAAAGGAGATGAAATAGAACCAACTAAAGAAAGTATTGAAAAAATATTAAATATAGAAGAATATTTTACTGAGCATATAAATATTCAAAGAAATTCAATAAATGGATATTTGAAAAATAAAAAAGGTGAGAGATATTTTTTTAAATTATTAAAGAATGATGAAGCCTATAAAGAATTACAAGGGTATTTCTTATTATTAGGAAAATTTAATATTTCTGAAATGTATGAAATATTAAAATATAAAAATTATAGTTTTATTATTTTTAAGTATGATAGTACAATAGATACGGATAAGGGCTTGCTTAATGATTTTTTTGTTGAAAATGATAATATAGAAAATCTAAAAGAAGAACATTATAAATCTATAAGAATTATAATAAATGAATTATTAAAAGGATTAAAAGAAAAAATTACATTACAAGACTATCCGATGAAAAAATTTTTTAATGATAGAATTGATAACAGATTAAAAAAATGGTACAAGGAAAATTTGATAATAGAATTTCAAAAGAAAAAATATTATTTAGACGAAATCATTTTAAAAACAGAAAGATATTTTAAAACTGAGAGTTACTTAGAATGTTTTTTAAGTCAAGGAGATCCTAATGTATTAAATATTGGAACAAAACCAATCTTATTTGATTATACAACATCAGGATATAATAGTATAATAGCTGAATTTTGTACATGCACTTGGTCAATTTTATTTAATGATTTATATTTTGCACCTAAATATCATAAAGCATCATATTATAATCATGAAAAAATCTTAACAGAGTCAAGACAATATAATAATTTAATAAAATATGAAATGTATCAGAATATTGTTAAAATTACTGAAGCACAAATAAAAACGACTAAAATAAGAAAAATATTTATGTTAGAATATATAGAAAACTTAAAGAAAGAAAATGTAAAAATTGGAAAAGAGTTTATTTTCTATATGGCGATGAGAATATTATGCATATTTAACCTTAATGAAATGGATCAAACAGATAAAATATATTCACTATATATATTAATAGCTTTAATAGAAAAAACTGAAGAAAATTCCACAAATGATATGATAGAAATAATAGAAAAATTTATTTTAGAATTGGAGGAATTTTAATGAAAATAATTTGCTCAATAAATGGTATTGATGGTGTAGGTAAAACAACACAAGTAGATTTGTTTAGAGATAAATATGGAATGTTAGTAGAAACTATTTATGGATTAGAAGCATATGAGGGATTTCCAAAATTAACTGGAGAAAAATTACATAAATGGTGGTTTGAAGAATCTTCAATAAATGAATTTTGTGATGCAATGTATGAAAGTTTGAATAACAGAAATAAAAGCATTTTGAATAGTGAAAAGAAAATTATTGTATTAGATAAAGGTATCATAAATTTTGAATCTAGAATTAAAGCAACGCTTAAAGTTAGAGGGTTTAAAGAAAATGAAGTAGAAAATGCTATGAATAAAAGTAAAGAAAAAATAGGCTTTAAAGATATAGAAAATGTAAAAATTTTAATTAAAAGTAACAATATAAAAGAAGAAAAAATAAAGTTAGATGAATATAATAATTCACAGATAGGTATATATACTAAATATGAAATAGAACAAGTAAAAGAGATTGATAGAAAAACAGATAAATTTGATTATATTGTTGATTATAAATTAGGAATAGAAGAGATAAATAAAGCTATAAGAGATAAGTTAATAAATTTTATTAATAACAACAGTAACAATATAAATGTACGAAATAGTTTTTGTTATATGGGAGATAGTATTAAATATATAGATTTAAAATCTACTGAAGAAAAAGATTACTTTAAAAATATATGTAGAATATTTTCTGACTACAATCAAACAGAAAATATACAAATATTTAATTATGACAATAAATACTGTGATATAAAAAAATTTGAAAATTATAAAGAAATACTTATAGAAAAATCAAAGAAACTACCTAAAATTGAAAACAATATAAAAATTAAAGAGTTAAATGATTACAGAATTCCTGAGTTTTATAAAAATATTATTATAAATTTTTCGAATGAATTAAAAAGTGAAATAAATAATTTGAAATTGATTTTAATACATGGAAGCGCTGGAAGAGAATGTATGCATGAAAATTGGAGCGATTTAGATTTTATAATATGTGTTGAAAAATATAATTTCAATGAAATAAGTAAAATTGCAGAAATTATAAAAAAGTATAAAGATAAAGTTAAGATTGGAAGTACTATATACTCAAAACTAGAACTAGAAAGCTTAAATGTTGATGCAAAAACTTTATATGCGTTATATCAAATGCAAAGAAATGAAATATTACCAATTTTATATAAAGACATTGATATTCCATTAATTACACATGGAGATTTAATTAATAAAAATTTAAATGTTTTACCAGAAGCAGTACACAAATTAAAAAGATTGTTATATAATGAAGAAAAAGTTGATAAAGAAACAATAATAAAAACATTAAATTTAATTATGAAAGTAATTTTAATAAGTAATAATATGTTTGGCAAAGCATATGAAGAGATATTTGAGAAATTTTCAAATTTATATAATATTGAAAGATTTGAGATAGAAAAATATCTAAGAAAAGAAAATAACGATCAGGAAAATAAACAATTAATTAAATATGCTAGAAAAGTAATTGAATTAATAATAAATAAAGGAGAATAAAGAATGAGTGAGATAGAGAAGAAAATTAGAGATATAATAAATGACACACTTATGGATGATATGTATAAAGATGCATATGAAATTATTAAAGATGAAAATTTATTTAATCTTGGGCTAGATTCATTAAATATAGTTAAACTTATGATTGCAGTTGAAGATGAATATAATATAGTTTTTGAAGACAATGAAATAATGAGCGGAAATTGGAAAAATATTGCTAGTATAGAACAATTAATAAAAAATAAAATATAAATGGAGAATATAAAAAATGAATGATATACCAAAACTTGGAGAATTTAGATATCCATATCCAAAGAATCCACCAACATATACGGATGAAACTATAAAAGGCTATATTATAGAAATAGAAGGTTTGGATGGCAGTGGAAAAAGTAGTCAGACAAAGGCTTTAGTTGAAAATTTAAAAAACATATACGAAAAAGTATATTATGTTAATTTCATACACTCGGAATATATTAAGGATATTTTGCTAAAAACTAAATGGGAAAATTGTGATTTAAACACATTCTCTTTTATGTACTTTATGGGGTTATCTAATACATACTATAGAGAAATATTACCAAAATTAAGGCAAGAATATATTGTTGTTTTGGATAGATACATATATACAATAATAAGTAAAAATGTTGTTTTTAATTCCTCAAATGAAGAGTGGGTAGAAAATTGTTCAAAAATATTTAGAAAGCCAGATTTAAAAATATTTATAGATACTAGTGTTGAGGAATGTTTAAAGAGAAAAAATTCAGAAAACGAGATATTATCTTATTGGGAATGTGGAAGTAACTTTTATTATGAGGAATCTTTAAGAATGGGATATAATCCTGAAAAATACAAAGAAAATTTTATGAAATATCAGGAATCTATAAAAGAAGTATTTGAAAAATACATAAAAGAAGAGAAAAATTGGAATGTAATTGATGGAAATAAGAGTAAAGAACAAATAAGTAAAGAAATATATAATATTTCAAAGAACTTTATAGAAAAGAGGAAAATAAATGAATGAAATAGATGCTCAAAAAGGTAAATTTCTAATGAGACGAATTGAATATACACCAGATTTTGTCAATGTATATTGTGATATTAATATAAAATGGTTACAGGAGATATATTTTAAATCAATTATTAATATGCCAATAATGCTATTCAAAGAAAGAGCATTTAATAATTTTCATATATTTTCAAATTTTATAAGCATAGATATAGAAGAATGGGAAAAATTTATTAACAAAGTTATTGGAGCGTTTAGAGATAATGATAAATATCGACAAAAAATTATTAAAAACGTAAATGAATATTTAATGAAATCTGAACAATATGTGAATGATATTTATAATAATCTGTTTAAAAAGAACAAAAAACCAACATCAAAACAGATATATAAATGTCTGGAAATTTTTTATAAAATGGATTCGTTTGCTGTATTTAATATGTATATACCATACAATTACTATGAGTTGTTGTTGTCAAAATTAGATATGCCAAATGATTTTAAAAATATAGATTACGCTATGATTTGTGCTTTTTTACCTCATAGGATTCAGGTAAGAAAAAACAAATTATTACTTTTAAAAGATTATATTCAAGAAAGCCAACAGATTGAAAAATACATAAGTGATTATCTTATAAATTACGCAATTTATGAGAATTTTGAAACGATTGTTTATGATAATTCTTATATAAAAAATAGTAACTATATAAGAAGAGAATTAAAAAAAATGTCTTCTCAGTATACATTGGAAATGATCAATAAAGAATTAAATGAAATTGAATCTAATAGAGCCAATCAAATAAATAATATGAAAATGTTTTATAATTATATAAAGGACAGAGATGATTTGATAAATATTTTCTCATTTTTAAGTCTAGTAGTTAGTGAAGAAGAAAGAAGACATATGATTGAATGTAAGATATTTGCAATTTTGTCAGAGATTTTTAGTTATATTGATATGGATATTTCAAGAATAGGAATAGAAGATATTGTGAAGAATTATAAGATTTATGGAGGAATGTAATGGAAGAGGATATAAAAAAATATGGTGTAGAATGGATTATCTTAGAAAAGATAACAAAGGGAGATGCTGAAGATACACAACTGATTAAAGATTTATTTAGTTATGAGATTAATTGGGGAGAATTAATGGAACAAGCAATGAGTCATAAAATATTTCCAATGTTAGCCTATTTTGTTATAGAGAATGATTGCTTTGACAAAGTACCACCATTTGTAAACCAATATTTTAGAACTTTTTTAGATGTGAATATGGAAAAAGTAAAAAAGATTAAAGAAGCAGCAATTGAAATTACAAAAGAACTTACAAAGTTGAATATTCCATTTGTTGCAACAAAAGGCGTTATACTGGATAATGAATTATATGGAAATGTGGGATGTAGATTTATGTCAGATGCAGATTTTATAGTGGAAGTAAAAAACAAAAATATAGTTATGGAAACACTAAAATCATTAGGATATAAAATTGGAACGGTAAATTGGAAAAATAATGGAATTAAGGAATTAAGTAGAGAAGAATATTTAATATATTTAAATACACCTGATAAATTACCAGAATTTGTTAAAGAAACGGACAACAATATTATAAAATATGTTTCTATTGGATTTGTTTGTTCCCTAACATGGAATAAATGTGAATATTCAGTTGATATAAATGATGCTTTGAAAAATATAAGATTAATTGATATTGGATTAAATAATGAAAAAATTCCAGCGCTAGGTATAACATATCATTATATATATATAATTTTACACTTATATAAACATGCATGGTTGGAGTTCTTAAGTAGATGGAATAATGATGTTAATTTAGTAAAATTTGGTGATGTATATAGATATTATAAAAAGTACAAAGAAATTATAGATAAAGAACTACCTGAAATAATAAAAAAACAAAATATAGAAAATCCGGTAATTTGGACATTACAACATACAGATGAAATCTTTGGAAGTAATATTGTTGAAAATTTGAACTACGAAAATTTTATAAATGATGAATATCTACATTCAGCAGGAGATAAAAAAGGAAATATTAGAATTTGGAAGGGAAATATGAGAGAAAGATTAAAGTCTAAAAATAGAAAAAAATTATTCATATAATTAACATAATTCTTGAAAAAATATAGTATATGTGGTATAATATATATGTGTATTCGCACATATATTTACACCATTAACCTATTTGAATTTCAGAAAGGAAGGTAAAACATCATGAAATTTACGGACAAAGAGTACTTAGAAGCATTAGGTTATGTACAGGGAATGTTTTCTCTCGGAGGACTTAGCGAATGTGGCAAGACATCTGCAGGATATAAGTTACAGGATATGGGTGCTAGAAAGAGCAAAATTATTCACATTGAGAGAGAAATGATGGAAGAAAGAGGCTATGATTTGAGTCAAGGAATGAAAGATGAACATTTTGTTAATCTTTATGCTGAAAACCAGAATCAAGCTTTTAGGGAATTCCTTTTCAGGCTTATCGGTCATATGAAAGAAGAAGGAAAACCGTTTGCTTCCATTGAAAGCTTGTACAGAGCAGAGCTAGGAGCTTTTCTGAAGAGAGAGCTGAAGGGTAAAATGGCGAACATCTTCATTGACGCTCCTGTTGAAGCTAGAGCAAAGCGAGAACTTGAAAAAGTTAACGCTAAAGCTAAAGCAGAAGGGTTACCTTTAATGACATTTGAAGAAATGTTAGAGAAGGTAAAAAGAAAAGATGAGTTCAAGACAAAGCATAATGCTGCTAAAGTAAAAGATATCGCAGATTATGTTGTTGACAATTCGGAAGGTGTTACTAGGGAACAATTCTTGGAAAAGATTGAAGAAATTGGTCATAGTCTTGGATTGTAAAGGGAGAGTTTGAAATGGTAGATGTGATTGCACAGGTTACAAGTGAAAGTGTACGGTAGTAAGGCTAAAAATTTGATTAAATTGTCTTACAATGGTGTTACTGTACCAAAGACATGGGTAATTAGCAATAATTACCCATTGTCTTTATTAAAAAGATATAAAATTAATTTAGAAAATTTAGATGAAATAATTAATTTTTTCGATAAATTTCCAAAACAAGAATATAGAAAACTTTATGATATTGTAAAGGAATTTACAAATAAAAATAAAAGGATAAAAAGATTTGCAATAAGAAGTTCACAGTTATATGAAGATGGGAAAGACAATAGCTTTTCAGGATTATTTTATACTGAATTAAATGTTGGTAATATAGTGAATATCGTGAATGCTATAGTAAAGTGTTGGAAAGAAAGTTTTAATGTTGGAGTAATAGAATATAGTAAAAAGAATAATGAATTTAAGCCTATTCCATGTTCAGTTATAATTCAGCAATTTATATTATCAAATAAATCAGGAGTTGTATTTAAAATAGATGATAAAATAATTTTAGATGCAAATTTTGGTTTGGCAAAATCAATTGTTGATGGTGATACTGGATGTGATGAATGGATACTAAATAATGGGGATATTGTAAAATATTCCAATAATAAAGAAAAGGCAGATATACCAGTAACAAGAAGAATTAATCCTAATGTAAAAGATAAAATTAACTATCAGAATTATTCTGATTTAGTAGTTTCAAAATTCAATAATACAGATACTACTATCAAAGTTGATTTACCTTTAAGTTTAAGTGAAAAAAAAGTAATGAGCGAAACTGAAATAGAGAAATTATTGAAAGTATGCGAAAGTGTTTCGAAGATATTAAACATTAAAAATTATGATATTGAATGGACAATAGATGAAAAAGGCAATATTTATATATTACAATGCAGACCAATAACTACAAAGTTTGAAGTTGGAAAAATGGAGCAAAATGAAAATAAAAAATTTGGAATTGGTTTAGTAAATGGAGAAGTTATTGGAAAAGTTATTAGAATTATAGATGAGAATACAGCTAAAAAATTTGAACAAGGAAGTATTTTAGTAACTAAAAGATTATCTGGTTATTCTCTAATGGCTGCTAATAAAGCAATTGGATGTATTATTGAATCAAAATCCCCACTATCACATAGTGCTATTATAGCGAGAGAACTTGGAATTCCGGTCGTTGGAAATGTTGATATTAATAGTATATGCAATAATGAAAGATATTACATTAACGGTAAAACTGGTGAATATAAGATTGTTAAGAATAGTAATATAAATAAAAATGAAACAAGATTAAATAATAAAGAAATTTCATTAAGTCAAAAATTAAAAAATAATTTATTAAAAGTTATAGAATCTTTTGATCAAGATATAGTTTAATCTATTATGTGCATTTTAGGAATTTAAGAAAGGAATGAACTTAGAATGAACCAATATAGTATTATAGAGTTGATGGAGAACAGTTTTAAGAAAAATAGAGATAAAATTGCAATAATCGATGATAGTCAACAATATACATATGGTGAATTTGAAGAAATAGTAAATATAGTTGCGAACAATATATACAGCAATAATTTGCAAAAAAAGAAAATTGCCATATGCTTAGACAAGTCTGTCAAATTTATTGCATTGGTAGTTGCAATATGGAAAACTGGGGGATCTTATATTCCAATTGATACAGATATGCCATATGATAGAATGAATTACATTTTACAAGATTCTGGTACAGATATGGTTATAATAGATAATAATAGGCAGTATAGATTTGATTGCAAAATGATTAATATAGAGAAACTATTTGTAAAAAAACAAAAAGAAATAAAGTCAAGTGCAGAAAAAATCACAGGAGAAGATATAGCGTATATAATTTATACATCGGGTAGTACAGGAAGACCTAAAGGAGTGCAAGTTTCAAATAATAATCTTGTCTATTTTATGAATACAATGAAAAAATATCTAAAATTAAATGAAAACGATAAATGGTTAAGCGTTACAACTGTTTGCTTTGATATTTCGATATTTGAAATGTTTTTCCCTATTATTTATGGAATAACTCTTGTTATTGGAAAGAAAAGAATGTTGATTGATATGAGAATATTAAAGAATACAATATTGAATGAAAATATTACAGTAATGCAAGCAACACCAATTACATGGAAATTATTAACAAAGTTTGATAAAACAATAATAAAAAATATGATAGTTCTATGTGGTGGTGATAAATTAGAATGTGAATTAGCAAGAATATTGTATGAAAATTCACGAGAAGTATGGAACTTGTATGGACCAACAGAAACTACTATTTGGTCATCTGTTAACAAATTGGAAATGCCTGAAGATATTAGTATTGGGAAACCGATAGCTGGAACTCATTTTTATCTATTTGATAGTAATATGAAATTGAATAAAAATGAAGGCGAATTATATATTGGAGGTTTAGGAGTATCAAAGGGCTATCTTAATAATCGAGAATTAACAAACGAAAGATTTAAAAGTAATCCAACAAAAAATGGAGAGCTAATATATCAAACAGGAGATTATGTGAAATACTATAATGGAAGATATTATTGTGTTGGAAGGACTGATTTTCAAATAAAGATAAATGGACATAGAATTGAGGTTGAGGATATTGAACGAAATCTCTTGGAAATTAAAGGAATAGAAAATGCAATCGTTGTTCCAGATAAAAACTCAAATAATATATATGCTTTTGTTAAAAGTAAAGATTCTGAAATGTTTAACGAAGAATCAGTAAAGGAAAAATTAAGAGAAAAAGTCAATGGGTATATGATACCGAGAAGAATTATTGTTATAGATGATTTTCCGCTAACATTTAATAAAAAAATAGACAGAAAACAATTAATTAATAAATACATAATAAAACCAAGAGAAGGAAATTTAAATGGTGATATATATGAAAGAATAAAGCAAATATGGGAAAAAAGCATTGGAGAAAAAATTGATATAAAAAAATCATATAAAGAATATCCAATAGATTCTTTAACACTAACTGAAATAGCAATTGGAATGGAGGAAATAATAGAAAATTGTTCAATAAGTGATATTATTAAATATGAATCAATTGACAATATAATAAAAAATATGAAAGATGTTCAATTGATAAAGTACGAAAATGATAAAAGAGTTAATAATCTTTTAATGGAAAACAAACTAAAAATAACTGATGTTAAAGAAATAAAAATTAATCCAATGGAAGAAATGATGGCAAATACATATTTTTTAAATAAAAAATCAATTATTTTTCAAGATATCTATATTTTTAAAACTAAAAAATGTAATATAAATAATGAAAAAATTAAAGATAGTTTTTTTAAAGAATTTTCGGATGAAAAAAATTTGAGTTGTAAATATATTTTAGGGAAAAAATACAAATTACAATCAAATAAATTTAAAAATTTATTTGATTATGAAGAAAGATATATAGATAGTAAACAGAATTTAAACAAAATCCTAGATTATTATATAAATTTAGTTTTAGATATCAATAATAAGGCAATAAAACTAATAATAATCTATTATGAAGATTATATATTTTTTGTCTTTAAATATCCAAATGTAAGAATGGATGAGGTTTCATTTTTTAAAGTATTAGATAAGTATTTCAAAAAAGTGATTAAAGATATAAATGAACATACTCAAAATATACAGCTAATAAAAAAATCAAATGTTATAAGCTTTACAATTCAAGAGGAAATGAAGAATAGATGTGTAAATAAAGCAAATGAATTAGGAACATCGCTAAATAATATTATTGAATATATTATAGTTGAAAGTTTGAAAAAACAGATAAAAATTGATAATATAAATTTTATATTAAACACAAGAAAAAAATTTGGAAATAATATTAGCATTGTACGGAATTGAAAATAAATATAAAAATTTGGAGGATTATATTTCCTTAAAAAATAAATTAATACATACTTGTGATAATAATATTTTAATTTCGTATAATGATATTTCAAATTTTGTTATAGGGAATAATAATGTTGAATTTGAACATATAGAAAATAACGGTTTTATGATCAATGTAGAAATATATAATAAAAAAGATAATATACAATTAATTATTAGTAAAGGAAATAAGTCCAATGTAGATTTATCTATTTTGGAAAAGCAAATAATAAATAAATGGAAGGAATTGAAATAAATGAAAGTATTTTTTATAAGACATGGAAAAGATGATGGAAATTATAGAGGCGGTTGGAGTGCAATGCCTTTATTAGATGAAGGTAAGGAGCAAGTAAAAAAATTAGCACAATATTTAGGTGAAAATTCAAAAGAATTTAATATTGAAAAGATAATTTCAAGTGATTTAGAGAGAACAAAGGAAACTACAGAAATAATAAATGAAAAATTAGGCGCTGAGGTTGAATATACTGATAGACTAAGAGAAATGAATAATGGAAAAATCGCAGGTATGCTTAATGAAGAGGTAGAGAAGAAATTCCCTGGATTATATTATAATACATTAAGAATGGATGAAAGATATCCAGATGGAGAAAGCCCAATAGAATTTCATGATAGAATAATAAAATCCTTTAAAGAGATAATTGAGGAAAATAAAAATCACGAAAATATTATGATTGTTACACATAGCGGTGTAATAAATATAATTTATAGGTATATAAATAATATGGAATGGTCAAACAAAATAAAATCTGTGAAAATTTCAAATGCAAGTATTTACTCATTAGTTATTGATGGTGATAAAAAATATTTTGAACTTGAAAATTTTTGTGAATATTTATAATAAGTAACGAGGAAAATTTATGAGTAAAAATAGAGGATCAGCAATAATTGACTATGAAAATGGAATAATATTAATAAAGAGAATAAAAGGATATGGACAAAATAAAAAAATATACTACACTATTCCTGGAGGAGGACAGGAAGAAGGAGAAACTATTGAAGAAACAACAAGAAGAGAGATTAAAGAGGAGTTAGGAATTGATATAGTTTTAACAGATAAATATTATGAGATAGAGAGTCAAGGACGAAAACAATTTTTTTATATAGCAAGGTACAAATCAGGAGTATTAGGAACGGGAACCGGGAGAGAAATGAACCATAAAGATTATAATAAATGTGGGGAATATCTAATAGAAATAGTACCAATTAATAAAATAAAAGATATAAATTTATTACCAAATGAAATAAAAGAAATAATAGTTTCAATTAAAGAATAGTAAGATAGGTGTTAGTAATGAAATTATGGATTGCAAGTTATAATAAATTAATATACGAATTAAAAATAAATAGTAATAAATGGAAAGTAATAGATATGAAAGAAGTAAAATTAGAATCTTTTCCATCATATCTATATAAATATAAGAATTATATTGCAGTTGCATTAAAAGAAAATGACAAAAAAGAATATTCAGGAATTAAAGTTGTTAATCTTAAAGATAATAAGTCTTTTGAATATTATAATCATAAATCATATACATACATTTATATGGATAAAAATTATATTATTGCAGCAAGTTATCATCAGGGAGAAATTCTAGTAATAAATAGAAAAACTAATGAAAAGTTTTTTAAGAAATTTGATAGAGGTAAGATTCATAATGTAGGAAAAATTAAAAAGAATTTATTCTATGCTGTTGATATAGAAAATCAAGTAGTTTATTTTCTCAAAATTGAAGGTAGTAAGCTTATTGAAAATAACAGAATAAGTATCAAAAATAATAGGCCAAGACATCTGATAAAGAAAAGAGGAAAAATTTATATTATTTGCGAAGATACAGCTAATATATTGTGTTATAAAAAAGAAAAAAAACAATATATAAAATTTCAAGAAATCTCATCAGTGAATAACTCAAAAAATAATGAAGCAGCTGCTATAAAAAGTAAATTTAATTATATATATACAACTAATAGAGGAGATAATAAAGTAAATATATATAAAATTAAGTATAACGGAAATTTAAAAAAATTTTTATGTGTTGATTGTGGAGGAATTAATCCACGAGATTTAATAATATTTAAAAGAAATACTATAATAGTCACTAATAAAGATTCTAACAATTTGAGTGTAATAAAATTTAATAAAAAAGGAACTAAAATAATAAAAAGTTTTAAATTAAAAAAACCAGTATGTATTGTGAGATGAAGAAAGATGGAAACAAAAATAATATTAGTAAGACATGCAGAATGTGAAGGCAATGTTCAAAATAGATTATCAGGTATAACTAATTTTGAATTAACATATAATGGAAAGAAACAAACTAAGATTGTTGCTGAAAGATTAAAAGAACAAAAAATTGACAAAGTATATTCAAGTCCACTAAATAGGGCATTACAAACAGCACAAGAAATTTCAAAATATGCATATGAAAAAAGAGTTATAGTTGAAAATAATTTAATTGAAATTAACTATGGCAAATGTGATGGAATGCAATGGAATGAAATAGATAGCAAATATCCAAATGTAAAAAAGATGTGGAAGGAAATAAAAAATTATCCAAATGGAATGCCTGAACAAGAAGAATATATAAATGTTCAAAAAAGAATGGTAAAAACAATAAATGAAATTATTGATAAAAATATTGGTAAAAAAATTTGCATTGTCTCTCATGGAATAGCAATTCAAGCTTTTTTATGTTATTTTTATCATAAAGAAATAACAGAAGCAAATTCATTACCACAATTAAGAAATGCGGAATTTATTGAATTAATAATAAAAAAGTAAATTAAAAAGTAATTGATATAAATTCAATTACTTTTCTTCTTTTCTTTTTAGCCATTCTTTTGGTTCTGCGTATTTAAAGCGTTCATCGGCAAAAAATTCTGATAGATTTGTATTTAAAGCTTCACAGATAAAATATAGATTTTCTAATCTTATAGTTTTAGTTTTTCTACTTAAAAATAAAGATAAAGTAGAAGTATATACACCTGTTAAAGATTCCAATTTATAAATAGTTATATTGTTTTGACTCATTAATTCTTGTATTTTTATCGCAACTAAATCCGAAAAATCCATAATAATCCCTCATTTCATATATAAATTTTAGCAAAATTATGGCTAAAAACCTCTCAATAAATTGAGAGAATATTGTCGAAACTATTTAAATTATAAAAATATGTGGTATAATAAGAATTAATATTCTAATTTATTTAGAATTGTCAGAGAGGAGTGATATATATGTCAATAAAAGTAAAAGTAGAAATATTAGATGACATGAAGATATTGGCAGACAATTTGGCAGCAAAAGTTTTAAAAAATGAAAATGTAGAAGAAGTATTTGTAGAATATAATGGTGAAGATGGATTAACAAGTATTTTGAATAATAGTCCAGACATTATTTTTACAGATAATCAAATGCCAAAGAAAACAGGAATAGAATTGATTGAAGAATTAAAATATTATACTTTTGAACAAAGACCCAAGATTGTTTTAGTTACAGGAGATTCGGATCCGAGCATTTACCAAAAAGCAAGAGAATTAAATTTTGAGGTAGTACATAAACCAATAAGTGATGATATAATAAATATGATTATAAAAGAAGTAGTAGATGGTCAAGTGACAGATTATATAGAAAAGAATAAAGTAGAAACTAAAACAGCATGTAAGAAAAAAGGATTTTTTAGTAAATTGTTTAATTAAAAAGAGAAGGAAGAAAGCGATTTAAAATCGTATTTTATTTTACTCATAAAACAACTAGCAATAACTATATAAACTATTCGTAGTTGATAATAATTTTCTTAAAATGATGCAATAATATAAATAATAAGAAGTTTATAAATTATTGCTAGTTGTGGAGGAAAAAATATGAGTAGAAAAAATAGATATGAATATACAGACTGGAAAGGTTTAGGCAATAGAGTAAAAAGTTATAGAGAACAAATTGGAATAACAAAGGAAAAATTTGCTGAAATGATAAATCGTACTGAGAACTATTTATCTGAATTAGAAAAAGGAAATAGATCTTGCAGTGTACATACACTTCATCAAATTGCTATTGCTTTAAGATTACCAGTTGATAAATTGCTTTATGGTGATAACATGGAAAAGAAAAGAGAAAGTACTAACAAAGAGATTTTACATGAGATAATAAATAGATGTAATGAAGAAGAAATAAATGTTTTAAAAGATGTTATAGTAGCAATATATCCTGATTTAAATAAGATTTTAAAAAAAAATAAATAAATAAATAATTACGCGAATATAAAATTGTTTAATAATTAAATTTTGATTGATATTATGTAAATAATATGATATAATGTAGTAGTATTGATAATTAAACAAATGATTAGCAGGTAAAATACCCATAGAAAAAAATACTTTTATAAAAGTTAAAATGGGAGAGAATTATGATTGAAGCTAATAATGTAAATTTGAATTTAATGAAAACATTTATTGTAGTTGCAGAATCAAAAAGTCTTGCTGATGCAGGAGAAAAATTAGGTTATGCATCTTCATCAATTTCTACAAGTATATCAACATTAGAAAATCAATTAGGAGTACAGCTATTTACAAGAAAACCTTTAAAATTAACTGAAATAGGTAAAGAAATATATGAGAGCGCAAAACTAGGAATGAGAACAGTTGATTTTGCTGTAACTATTGCTCAAAGTAAAAATGATATGAATTGTGCAAAAATTTCGATTGGCTGTCCTTCGCATATAACAGAGTTTTATTTGATGGAAAGAATTGAAAATGCAATAAATGATTATCCTAATATGTGTATTTCAATAGATACAGAATCAGATAGTAGAGAACTTATTGAAGAAATAAGACAAAATAAAATAGATTTTGCTATACTAGATTCAGTTCCAGCAGATTGTAAAGAAGAACTAGTTATTAAAGAATTAAAGAAAACTAAAAATATATTTATTTCAAATGAACCAATTGACATTAAAGATATAAAAGAGCTTGAAAACTATAAGTATGTTTTATCTTATGAAAATAAAACTACAACAAAGAGATTAGGTAAAATTTTAAATGATTATGATGTAAATCTTGATGTGGTTTTAAGATGTCCTACAACAGAACAAAGAATTAATGCAGCTAAAAGAGGGATAGGAATAGCTTATGTAATGAAAGAAGCAGCAAAAAGTAATTTAAAAAATAAGAAAGTATATGAAGTAAAATTGCCAATAGAATTACCTGAAAATAGTATAAAATTAATTTATTTGAAAGATAGATTAACAAAAGTAGATAAGAAGTTTATAAAAGATTATTTAAATTAAAATAAAATCTAACTCATTTGGGTTAGATTTTATTGTTTTCTAAATATTTAATTATATTTTCAATGTCTTTTTGATCTTTTGGAGTATTTCGTCCTTGCTTGAATTTAAGAATAGTCTTTAAATCTTCCACAGGATAATTATCTTTTATTGTCATTTTAAAATCATCTTTATTTGATGGTATTATTTCAATATCTTTTGATATTTGATAAAAACCACATTCATTAGGTTGTCTTAAATTGAACTTTATTTTTAATTCATCAAACAATTCATTAGAAACACATAAATCCAGATCTCCAGCCTTTTCTCTCAATCCATATAAAAGTAATGAACCACTTGAAAGAATATAATATTCTGTTTTTGGCATATTTAAACTATCCACTAATTTTAACAATTCAGTTTTATTCATTTTTTAATCCTCCTAATAGAATTTTAGCAGTTATATAAATGTTAGTCAATAATGTTAGGTAAATTTGAATTTATCGTAGTTTTTTAGCAATTTACACATTATTGGAAGCATTATATAATAGGTATGTAAAAATAGACAAGTTGGGAGAGTTTATTATGAATTATAAGATGGATAAAAAATTCACAGATTATTTTCAAAAGAACCTAAGACAAATATTTTTCTATTTAATAGATGACTGTAATTTAAGATGTGTGCAATGCTTATATAAGCAAGAAATATGCTTTCAAGTCGAGAAAAAAGAAGTAGACTTTAATGATGCAGTAAAATTATTAGAAGATTTTAGAGAGATGGGAGCTATTAAGCTAACATTAATGGGGGGAGAACCAACTTTATATGATATAAAAAATGACAACAAAAATTTATTAGCCTTAATAAAAAAATCAAAAGAATTAGGATATGAATATGTAAGAATAGATACAAACGGACAATTCAAAAGTGAATTATTAGAAAAACCAGAATTTAAAATGTTAGATGAAATAACATTTAGTATAGATGGACCGATAAAAGAAATTAATGATCCTATTCGTGGATATGGTTCTTTTGATAAATGTGTAAAGAATATAAAAAGAGCTAAAGAATTAGGATATAATATTGATATAACATCTTGTATAAGTAAAGAATTAATCAAAAGAGATGAAAATGGAAACTTGTATTTAGATAGAATGATAAGATTTGCAGAAGAATTAGGAATAGAAAAAATGAATTTTCATAATCTATTTAAAACTGGTGTTCCTAGAGATAATTTTAGTGGTAACATTGATATTACAATAAATGATTGGTTTAAAGTTTGGAATGAGATAGAACCAAAGGTTGAAAATAATGAATATTCGATACCTGTTAGAATTCCACAATCATTTACAACAAAAGAAGAGTTTGAGAAAAATCCAAAATATTATGGCTATTGTTCTTGCAAAAATGGTTCAAGAATTTTAGTTCACCCAAATGGAATGTTAAGAGTGTGTTCTTTAATGATAGGTACTCCTTATGGAATAGCAAGATATTATGATAATAAAATAGTTTGGGATGATTCTTCAACAAATGAGTTAAGAGCTCATAAGATGAATGAAGATACTCCTTGTACTAATCAATCAAAACATAACAAATATGGTAAATTTGTTCCTGTATGTGTTTCTTTCAAACCTAGACAAAATGAAATGATTTGGAAAGAACTAAATTGGGAAGAAAGAAGAAATAAAGTTCAAATAGTATTAATTCATGATGATAAACAAGAACAAGAAAAAATTTCTAACATATTAAGAAATATAAAAGATGTTGAATTATTGGCAGTTTGTAATAATGCTAATGATGGATACCATAAAATAATAGAATTAAAACCAACAATGGTATTTATGAAATATGATTTAGATGGTATGAACGGATTAAATATGGTAGAAACTACGCATAATGAGCTAAAAGAAGAAACTCCAATTTATAATATGATTACAAGTAATGAAATTAAAAATGATGAAGCATATAAAGTGCAAGGTTTAATAGGAAATAAATTTAATAGTATGATACATGAAACAAGTAAAGAAAGACTTGAAGGAATTATACTAGATTATAAAGAGTATATAAAAAATAACTAAAAAGAAAATGGTAGATTATTAAAGTAATCTGCCATTTTCTTTTTCTCTAATTATATAAAGTACAATTCTATGTACGAAATCTTTTAAAGAAGTTGTATAACCATTGTTATATAAAATCTTATTTAATTCAGTAGAGTAGCTTGAAAAACTAGATGTTTTGATTTTTCTAATGTAGCTGTTTAAAGCATCTCTAACTTTAGTTTCTGTTGTTTTGTTTTTACGAGCAATTTTTTCTTGAATATCATTTAAGAATTCCATTTCATCCGAATGATCATAATAATATAAAATAATATCTCTCATGTAGTTGAAACCGAGGAGAATAGCAGTTCAAATTTAATTTTTTTTAAAATACAGATACTTCCGCTTTTGTTAATTCTGGTCTTTGATTACGATTAGCAGTTTTTCTAATAGACGCAATTAACTTATCTGTATTTATAGGCTTATAAATTATTGAACTAACCTTTTCAACATTATTTAATTCATCACTTGAATTATGTTCTAAAGTTAAAACTATATTCGGTTTGCCGAAATCATTTGGAATTATAGACAGTCTATCAATAATATCTTCAATAGATAAATCTGGTATGTTGTCATCTAAAACTAATACATCTGGATTTATCTTATTATAATTAGATATTGTATCTGCTTCAGTAGTAGTTATTTTGAAAACATAATTTTTATCATTTGCAAGCATATTTTCAAGATTGTTAGCAAAACTAACATCTCTATTGCTAATCAAAATATTAACCATATTTATTTGCCTCACAAATGTTATTTTAAATTTCTGACAATATTATACCACTAAAATTATGTAAACACAATAGAAAGAACGAATATTTCAGTAGTTTTACGATTTTTTTTTATCCATATATTTACAGCTTAATGGAGAATTATAGAATATTTTGTCAAAATGTGTCGAAAAAATCTTTTTTTTCACACATTTTTCTTTTTGTTCCCACATTTTAATCAAAAGCAGTAAAAATGATTTATATTGTGTGCAAGTTGAGAATTCAATTTACGCATTAGATAAATCCTTTTTATACACATCAGAAAACAAAAGTAGTTTTTTAGGAGATGTGTATATGTTATGGTTGATTGGAGGGAATAATTTAAATACATATAAAAGTACCACTGATTTAGTGCAATTATGTGCTAATTCATGTGGTACTTTTTGCTTATTAAGAGCTTCAATTATTAGAAATAAATCTCCGCCAACTCCAAAGTCAAATTTGAAATTTTGATTTTGGAGGTAAAGGAAAATGGTTAATAGACCAAAAAGAAGAAAAAGTAAGGATAATCCATATACATTAATATATAACGAAATAAAAAATACATATTCAGTTATGTTTAAAGATGGAGAAAATAATACACATTTAGTTGAAATAAAAAAGGAAATCTTTGATGCAATGGATAGATTTGAATTAGATGATTTATCAGAAATGAATGAATATGATAATCATATAGAACATTCAGAAGTTAAAGAAATAACACTTAATAAAAGAATGCTATATAAGCAAAATGAAATTGATGACATTATACAAGCAAAATTTGAAAGTAGAGAATTAAAAAGAGCAATAAGTTGTTTATCAGATGTTCAAAAAAGAAGAATAAAACTTTATTATTTTGAAGATAAAACAATAGAAGAAATTGCAAAATTAGAAAGGACAAGCCATCAAGCAGTAAGCGAAACAATAAGAGCTGGAATAAAAAATATAAGGAAAATGCTAAAAAAATAAAAAAATTTTTAAAGTAGCCTTGCAAAAATTCGATTTAGTTAGGAAACAAGTGAGAGGACAAATTCTCAAACTTGTTTCTTTTTATAACAAGTTAGGCACTTTGAAAATTGAATAGCAATTCATTAAATACATTCCTATTATTAAGAGCTAGTTAAAAATAATCTTACAAATTATTTTCTTAAATATAAGTTTGCTACTTATAAGGCGAAGATGAATAATAGGTATAATGATACTCTTATATAGCCACAGCTTGAGCGTTGAAGCAAATAGAATTTGTGAGCCGTCGCACGCAATGGGTATAAATCTAACGAAGTTAGGTAGGTGGAATTCCTGTGAAGCAATTTGGCAAATTGCTGTTTAATGAATTAGGAGAACGATAGATTTGAAATAATTGAAAGGGTTGTCTTAAATTGTTTAGATAACCCTTTAATAAAAAAGGAGATTGTATGAGTAAAATATTTATTACTATACTTTTAATTTTAATTGTAATAATTGCTTTATTTACATACTTGATAATTTTAGGAGCAAGTAAATGTAAAAGTATAGAAGAACAAAATACAGAAGATGAGGAGCAAATGGAATATTTAAGAAATTATAAGAAAAAAGGAGATAATAAATAATGAATATAAAAAGAGGAGATTTATTTTATGCAGCATTAGATGAAACTTATGTAGGAAGTGAACAAACAGGAGTTAGACCTGTCGTGATAATTCAAAATGATATTGGAAATGAGTATAGTCCAACAGTTATAATTGCACCAATTACAAGCAAAGTCAATTCAAAGTCAATTATACCAACTCATGTATTTATAAAAGGTTATAAAAATAGATTAAAACAAAATTCACTTATATTAACAGAACAAGTTAGAGCAATAGACAAATCAAGATTAAAATATTATATAGGAACACTAGATTTAGGAGAATTAAGAAGGGTTGATAAATCACTAATTATATCCCTTGGAATTGATTTAGATAAAATAAAGAAAGAAGCATTACACAGAGAAGGAATAGAAGAAAAAACAGAATTTGTTACAAGAAAACAAATTGCATCTTATGGAATGGTTGCTAGAGAATATTTAAAACATACAGGAAATTTAGAATTATCTAATGAGCAATTTGGAGAATATATACTAACTTTATTAGATTTATATTCTCCAGTAGAAGTTGAAAAGGAAGCAGAAAAAATTAAAGATAGAAAGTAAAGTCAAATGTATAAAATAGAAAAAAATGGAGTAGAAGTACATTTGTATAAATTAAAGGAACAAAGTAGAATGATTATAGATTTTACGAAGCTCCTTATTTTTATGGAGGAAAGTAAATGCCAGATATCGCGAAGAAATGTATAGTCGTTGGAATTATAAAAGATTTATATGAACAAGGCTTACTCACAGAAGATGAGATGAAAGTAGCAATTATCGAGATTGATAAAGATTATGAAAGAAAAGTAGCTTAAAAATGAAAGGAGGTAAACGATACTAAAAAATTAAAAGATGAAAGACTATCTTTTAGCCGTCAAACTAACAAAGATAGTCTTTACAAGAAAATATGTGAAATACTTTCTATGTTCTTATTCTAACATAGAAAGTTAGAAAGGACAATAGAAATGAAAATATTAGTATATGGAGCATTTAAAAATGCAGAGAAAAGCGAAAATTACAAAGAAAAGGTAAAAAAATATTTAAACAATAATGAAAAAAATATTACATATTATATAGACATCGTAAAAAACAACAAATCAGAAAAAACAAAGTGGTTTGAAATGTTATCTTATTTATTAAAGAAAAATGCAGATATTATAGTAATAAAGAGCATTGAACAATTTAGTAATCTATTTAATTTATCAGCTCAATATTATATCAAATACTTTAGAAAAAATAAATCGAGAGTGTATTTTTTAGATGATAATATTGATATTTTAAATGAAGAAGAATATATGCAGGCAACTTTTAAATTAATATTTTTAGAATGTATGAAATTTGAAAATGATAAAAGAAGTATAAAAGGTCAATGTTTAAGAAACAAAGAAATAGTAGTAGAAGAATCAGAAAACATAGATTGTAAAAGATATATATCAGAAAGAATAAAATGGGGAAAAGAAATGAGTAAAAGGCAGAAAGGCGGTAAGAAATAATGAAAAGAGTTGTAGTGTATTGCCGTGTTTCTACCGACCACGAAGATCAAAAAAATTCACTAGAAAATCAAAGACTGTATTTTGAAGAATATGTAAAACAACATAAAGACTGGAAATTAGTTGAAATATATGCTGATGAAGGTATCAGTGGAACTTCATTAAAAAAAAGAGCAGATTTCAATAGAATGTATAGAGATAGGCTAAAAAATAAATATGACATTGTGTTAACAAAGGAAGTTTGTAGATTTGCAAGAAATACAGTAGATACGCTTGAAAAAACAAGAGAATTAAAAAAGCTAGGAATAGAAGTAAGATTTATTATAGATAATATAAGTACATTCGATACAGATGGAGAATTAAGACTAACAATAATGGCTGGTCTTGCACAAGATGAAAGTAGAAGAATATCAGAGAGAGTCCAATTTGGTGTTATTCAAAGTATGAAGAAAGGTGTGGCTTTTGGAAATATTGTATATGGCTATGATTTTGTTAGAGATCCAATTACGGGAAAGAAAACAAAATTAGTTATAAATGAAAAAGAAGCAAAAATAATTAAAGAAATATTTAATATGTATTTATATGAAGGTAAGGGAGCATATACTATTGCTAAAGAACTAAAAGAAAGAGGTATTGAAATAAAAAGGACAAGAAGCGGAAAAAAATCAACAGATTGGAGAGAAGGTACAATATTAGATATTTTGCAAAATGTTAAATATATTGGAGATTTAAAACAAAGAAAAACGTATACAGTTGATTTCCTAGAACATTCTAAAAAAGAAAATAAAGGAGAAGTTGAATTTATTTATACAAGTAATCATCATGAGCCAATCATTGATAGAGATTTATTTGAAGCAACGCAGAGAGAATTAAAAAGAAGAAGTGAAATATATAAACATGAAAAAAGTAAATATACAAATAAACATACTTTTTCAGGTAAGTTAGTTTGTGCGTGTTGTGGCTCATCCTATGTTGGTGGAGAAAATAGAAAAAGAAAAGATGGAACTATTAGAAAGACCTGGAGATGTTATACTGCAACAAAATACGGAAAAAAACATGAAGAAAATGGACAAGATATAGGATGCAATAACGATAGGGTAAACAATGAAACATTGAAGATATGTTTTATGAAAGCTTTAAAAGAGGTTCTAATCAATAAAAAAGAAATAAAGAAAGAAACTGAACAATATATAAAACTTGTGCTAAATAAATGTGGACAAGAAACACAATTAAATGATATACTTGTTAAAGATAAAGAACAATTAATGAAGGAAAGAAGTAGATTACTTGATTTATGCATTAAGGGAATTGTGGATGAAGAAACATTTTCTTTTAAAAACAACGAAATAATAGAAAAGATAAATAAAATTGAAATTGAATTAGATTCTCAAAAACAAAAAGTAAGAATGAAAGAAAATGCAGAAGAAATACTGGAGAAGATTCAAAAGACAATAGATAATATTTTAAATATAAAAAAGTTTAGCAAAAATGTTTGTAAGGAGTTTGTTGATAAGATTGTTATATATAATGATAAGAAATTTGATTTTTATTTAAAGGGGTATGACACCTCATTTAATTTTAATGAAGAAAGTAACATTTCATACTTACCGCACTTGTTGTAACAATTGTAGTTTTAATCATTCTGGCAACAGTGAGTATAAATGCAGTGATTGGACAAAATGGATTAATAGAAAAGGCAAAACAGGCAAAAGAATTATATGAAAAAAGTGCAAAAGCAGAAAATACAGCAATGGGCGAAGTAGTAAATAAGATGGAACAGTATAATGAAGGAAAGCCAGCAGCAGGAACTGAAGTTGCAAAACCTGAAAGTTGGACAAGCACGCAAGTAACACCAATTTCAGATGGGAATGGAGGAACAGTACCACTTCCAAATGAATTCCACTATGTAGGAGGAGATTATAATACAGGGCTAGTTATATCAGATAAAGAAAACGATAGAATGGACGCATCAGGAGTAAATATGGGAAACCAATTTGTGTGGATTCCAGTAGCAAGTTATGCTGATTTAGAAAGAACTTTATTTGACACAACAACAGGACAGCCTAAACCAGGATTATCTTACCGTACAGAACCATATAAAAAAGGATATTCAACAGAACAGAGTGAATATGATACAATGAAAAAACAAGTGTTAGACTATGGAGGATTTTATATAGGAAGATTCGAGGCAGGAGTAAATAGTACAACATTAAGAACAGAACCTACAACAGCACAAACAGTAGTATGTAAAAAAGGGGTAGCACCATATAATTATGTACCATGGGGAAAAAGTATGAGTGATGCAAGTGAAATATCAGGAAAAAGTGGAGCAGTATATCTTGCAAAAAACTTTGCAAGCCAACATAATTATACAAGTGTAACAAGTACATTAACATATGGATGCCAGTGGGATGCAATGTGTAGATATATAGGAGATAGTCAAAGAACTACACCAGCAAAATCTAAACTAGAATTAACAGGAAGCATAGAAGAAGATGTATCAAAGAACATATATGATTTAGCGGGAAATTGTTGGGAATGGACCATGGAGGTCTACTTAAGGGATGAACGTGTTCTACGCGGAGGTGGTTACGACGTTGCTCTTCCAGTCAGCAATCGCGGCAGCAACAATCCAGCTAACAGCAGCCGCGACTACAATTCGTTCAGGTTCACACTTTATATAAAGTAACCCTGAGCGCTAATAGCGACAAAGTGTGTTGATAGTGTATTAAGAAATAGATATGAATGATATGAAGCAAAAGGAGCTTTCCTTAATACCAAAAACAGAGCAATACATGGAATATATGCTAAAATTCATACAAAAGGTAACATAAAACTTGAAAAATTAACATATTTGTTGTATAATATATATTATAACTGGCATAAATGGTCAGTAACAAAGAAAAAGTGTTAAGAATAAACAGGAGGTATTTTATGGCTACAAGCGTAAAAAATCTTAACAAGAAAAACGGCCGCATGGCGGTTGAGGTTATTGATGCACCTTATAAAGAGGAGTTGGTTATAACCTCGGTGGAAAACGGAAATGCTCACATTGAGGGCACTGCAACACTGCAGGTGATGGCATACATCATCGAGCTGGGTGGCTTGCTGGACGAATCGTCCAATTTCGCTGAAACAATAGGCGTTACAGTTGTAACAGCTATTGAAACAAAAATCAACGGCACCTATGTAAAAATAAGTGCTGGAGAAACAGCGGGTGAGATCTACAACCGCTGGAAGCGTACGCGAGAGGCCGATTATAAGACACTTTGCAAAAGCACAGAAAATTAAACTGACCAAGGTACTCTATCAAATGATAGGGTGCCGATTTTTTTATTTTTTAATTGCAAAGATTAACAAAATATGGTAATATAAATAGACAAATGGTTAAAAACCATTTTGAAACCGATTGAAACAAAACAATAAGGAGGTAAGACTATGAAAAATCGGTATGAAAAAGCTGAATCTGAAAAGATAATTAGTTCAGAAGATGCAAATGGTGAAATAATCACCAAAGAAAGAAGCAAAATTACTATTGAAGCCTACTCTGATGATTACAAAAATCCACCAATTCCAGAAGGATATAAGTACTGCGAGGGAGAGTGGAATAATGGATTTGTAATTGAAAGATACGCTGATAAAAGTCAGTTTGTGTGGGTCCCAGTAGGAAGTCTTGACAGTGACGGTACATTGAATGGCAAGGACTTCATTGAAAAGTTTGGAAGAAGAAACTTTTGCAATGATAAGTTTTCTCGACTTGAATACAATGAGAGAATGGATAGTAAGTTGAAAGCACAGATAGAAAGCATTAGAAAATACGGAGGATACTATTTTTCCCGGTACAATATTTCTACTAGCTTAGGAGGAAACCCAAGGTCAATAAAAAATGCTATTCCAAGTGTGAAATTCAGCTTTGATGAGGCTAAGTTAATTGCATCACGTATGGAAAAACAAGAAAAAATTAAAAGTCATCTATGTTACGGGGCGGAATATGATTCAGTAATAGCATGGATTATCAAATCTAATGCAAAGACATATTACGAGGTTGTAGAAAATTCTACTTACTGGGGAAACTATTTTAATAACAAAGAAACCCCAAGAAAAATTGTAAGAACAGGTATGCTTGAACAGTGCTGTGTCAATAATATATATGATTTGGCAGGAAACATAGGCGAATGGACACAAGAGAGGGTTGGATCTACATTCCGCGTTGTACGAGGAGGAAGTTATGGATCAAATGGAGCAAAAATTCCTGTAGTATATCGTTACTATGTTGATCCTGCTAATAGCTATTATGACCTTGGCTTCCGAGTTGTTTTATGTTTATACTAGAATTAGACACAAAGTAGTCAAAACAGTATATTGCTTCTAAAGATGAAAGAGAGAGCTTTAAAATTTTAAAGTTTCTCTTTCATACATATAATTTTACGTTATATACAGCTATATAAATATGAAGGATGAATATAAATACCTATCTAATGTATTAAAATAATATAAAAATATAAGGAAATGAAAATATGAAAAGAACTAAGTTAAGTGAAAGAGAATTACCAAACTATACAAAAGGAGAAGAAATTTTTAATATGACATCACATATAGTTGGAACAGTTTTAGGAATTATTACTACAGTATTATGTGTTATAATGTCAGCAATTCATAACAATGTATATGGAATTGTAAGCAGTAGCATATATGGAGCTACAATGATTATCTTATATACAATGTCTAGTATATATCATGGATTAAGTCCAAGATGTAAAGGAAAAAAAGTGTTTCAAGTATTAGATCATTGTACAATATTTTTATTAATAGCAGGATCATATACTCCATTTGCACTATGTACCTTTAGAGAATATGAACCTATAACTGGATGGCTAATATTTGGAGTAATATGGGCAATGGCTATATTGGGAATAACTTTAAATGCAATTGACTTAAAAAAATATAAAATTTTTTCAATGATTTGTTATCTAGGGATGGGATGGGCAGTTATATGTAAAATAAACCTATTGCCAGAATTAATAGGTAGAAATGGACTAATATTATTAGTGGCAGGAGGAATATCATATACAATAGGTACAATTTTTTATGGACTTGGCAGAAAATACAAATATATGCATTCAATATTTCATTTGTTTATTTTGCTAGGTAGTTTATTACAATTTTTCTGTATTCTGTTTTATGTTATATAAAAAGAAAAAGAATCCTTAAAAGAGCTATAACTTGAAAGTATAGTTCAAAAGGATTCTTTTTGCTAGTATCATCTCTTTTTTAAATTTTTTCTTTTTCTAAAAGTAGTAACCTTTATCGTTGGATGTAATCCAAGCGAGTAATGACAAAGATTTATCATATTGTCACCAATTTCTTCTTCCTTCGAGCAATAGACTTTGTAAACAAAGAAATATGCTCCATGTTCTTTAGTTTCTTTTAACCAAAGAGGATCAGCGGTTATCAACTTTTCCAGAGATTCTTCACAGTTTGGAACTTTTTCAAGTTCTTTATAAAAAGATTCGATACTAGAACCCTCTAAGAAGGGATGCAAGCCTTCAGGAAAGTATTTCCGTAAAGCATTCTTCATAACATTTGCCTCCTTATTTGAAGATAAGTTAATTATAGCATAAAAATGTGAGTAAGTAAACAAAACAGGGTATAATACATATGAAATCGTATGCCAAAATAATACAAAAATTAAAAAAATGTTTACTAATAGAAAAAAATGGTATATAATATAATGCGAAATGTTTATTGAACAGGCTTATACATCTTAAATAAGAGTATACTGATTAAATTATAAAAAACTGAGGTAATAAACATGAAAAATTTTAGTAACTATAAAGACTATGACAAAAAAGAAGATTGGAGAATAGGGTCAAAAGTAGTACATGGTGCACTTGGAGGAGAGCCTGTTACAGGATCTGTTAGTTTTCCAATATTTCAAACAGCGACATTTAAATTTAGAGGATTAGGAGATTCATTAGGATTTGACTATACAAGATGTCAAAATCCAACCATTGAAGAATTAGAAAGAACAATGGCAATTCTAGAGGAAGGAACAGAAGGTTTTGCATTAAGTAGTGGTATGGCAGCGGTTATGTGTGCATTCTCAATATTAAAACCAGAGGATCATTTAATTTTATCAGATGATATTTATGGTGGAACATATGAAATTGCACAAACAGTACTTGTAGACAATAAAATAGAAACAAGTTTTGTTGATTTAAGTGATATTGAATTATTTAAGAAAAATATAAAACCAAATACCAAAATGGTATTTATAGAATCACCAACAAATCCAATGATGAAAGTTGCAGATATTGAAGAAATTTGCAAAATAGCAAAAGAAAAAAATATTATAGTTGCAGTTGATAATACATTACTTACACCATATTATCAAAAGCCTTTAACACTAGGAGCTGATATTGTGGTTCATAGTGGAACTAAATATTTAGAAGGTCACAATGATACGATGGCAGGATTTGTTGTTGTAAAAGATGAAAAAATAGGACAAGCAATGAGAAAATTTTTAAAATATCAGGGAGCATGCTTAGCTCCACTTAATGCTTGGCTAACTTTAAGAGGAATAAAAACATTAGAAATTAGAATGCAAAGACATAATGAAAATACTATGAAGGTTGCAAGATGGCTAAGAAATCATCCAAGAGTAAAAAAAGTATATTATGTAGGATTTGAAGATCATCCAAATTATGCAGTAACTAAAAAACAAACAACTGGCTTTGGAGGAATGCTTTCATTTGAAGTAGATAGTGAAGAAACAGCTAAAAATGTGATAGAAAATGTGGATATGATATTATTTGCAGGAAGTTTAGGTGGAGTTGAGAGCTTAATAACATATCCAATGATTGTAACTCATCATGAGGTACCACAAGAAGTAAGAGAAAGACTAGGAATAAATGAAAAACTTTTAAGATTATCTGTTGGAATAGAAGATCCAGATGATATAATTGCTGATTTAGATCAAGCACTTAAAAAAAAAGTATAGGGGGTATAAAAGATGAAAATAAAATTCACAAAAATGCAAGCTTATGGAAACGATTATGTGTATATAGACGCAATAAATCAAAAGATAGAAAAGCCAAATGAACTTTCAAAATATGTAAGCAATAGACATTTTGCAATAGGTTCAGATGGTATGGTTATGATTTGCCCATCAGAAGTGGCAGATTTTAGAATGAGAATGTTTAATCCAGATGGAACAGAAGGTGAAATGTGTGGTAATGCATTAAGAAGCATGAGCAAGTACGTATATGACCACAAATTCACTGATAAAACAAATCTTACAATTGAGACTTTAGGCGGAATTCAACATGTGGAATTATTTGTAAAAGATGGTATTGCAGTTAATATAAAGGCAAATATTGGAGCACCTAGATTAAGTACTAAAGTAATACCTGTGAATACAGAACTTGAAGAGTTTGTAGAACAACCAGTTAAAATATTAGATAGAGTATTTAAAATTTCAGCTCTTTCATGGGGAAATCCTCATTGTGTTATATTTTTAGATGATGTTGACAATTTTGATGTTGAAAAATACGGAAAGGAAATTGAATACAAAACTGACATATTTCCAAATAAAACAAATGTAACGTTTGCACAAGTTGTTAATAGAAATTATATAAAAATACGTGAATGGGAAAGAGGTACAGGAGAAACAATAGGTTGTGGAACAGGATGTTGTACAGCCGCTGTATTTGGAGTAATTACTGGAAGAACAGATAGAAAAGTAACAGTAGAGCAAATAGGTGGTAACCTAGATGTTGAATGGGACGAAGAAACAAATAATGTTTTTATGAAAGGACCATCACATACTGTATTCGAGTCTGAAATTAATATACCAGATGAAGGAGAAAATAAATAATGAATTTATCAAAACTGTTAGAAAATGTTGAATATGAACTAATAAAAGGAAATATTTCAATAGAAATAAATGATATTATGGAAAATTCCAACAATGTAAGTGAAGGTGATTTATTTATTGCAACGATTGGAACAACAGTTGATTCACATAAATTTATTCCAGATGCAATAAAAAGAGGTGCAAAAGTAATTGTTATAGAAAGAGACGTAGAAATAAATGAAGATGTAACAGTTATTAAAGTAAAATCATCAAGAAGAGCACTAGCATTTATGTCAGCAGCATATTTTGAATATCCAGCTAAAAAATTAACAACAATAGGTATAACAGGAACATGCGGAAAGACATCTACATCATATATTATAAAAAGTATGCTTGAAGCTGCAGGAAATAAAGTTGGTGTTATTGGCACAATATGTGCAATTATAAATGATCAAAAAATTGAAACACATAATACAACTCCAAATTCTTATGAAATACAAAAGCTATTTAGTCAAATGGTAGAAGCAGGATGTAAATACGCTGTTATGGAAGTATCATCACAAGGATTAAAAATGGACAGAGTTGCAGGTATTGAATTTGATTATGGTGTATTTACAAATTTGTCTGTAGATCACATAGGACCAAATGAACATGAAAGCTTTGAAGAATATATGTATTGCAAGAGTTTATTATTTAAACAATGTAAAGTGGGAATAGTAAACTGTGATTCTGATAAATGGATGAAAGTTACAAAAGACCATACATGTGAAATTGTTAAATATGGACTTGAAAGTGATGAAACAGAAATTAAAGCTAGTAACATTGAATATATAATGGAAAATGATTTTTTCGGTGTTAAATTTGATGTATCTGGAAAAGTAAATGGAACATTTAAGTTAGATATCCCAGGAAAATTTTCAGTATATAATGCTTTATGTGCAATTACTGTTGCAAATGAACTAGGAATTAATACAGATAGTATGAAAAAAGCTCTAGAAAGTGTAAAAGTTGCTGGAAGAATGGAACTTGTAAGCTCAAGTAATAAATATAAACTAATTGTAGATTATGCACATAATAGAGATGAAATGGACAACTTAATGGATACTATATCTGAATATAAACCAAAAAGATTAATATGCATTTTTGGTGGTGGCGGAAACAGAGCTAAATCTAGAAGATATGACATGGGCGAAGTTTCAGCTAAATGGGCAGATCTAAGTATCCTTACAGAGGATAATCCAAGATTTGAAGATTTAGAATCTATTAATAAGGATATTATTGTTGGACTAAACAGAAACAGTGGAAAATATATAATTATAAATGATAGAAAAGAAGCAATTAAATATGCAATGAAAAATGCAGAAGAAGGAGATGTTATTCTTTTAATAGGAAAAGGACATGAAAATTATCAAGAAATTAAAGGAGTAAGATATCCTTGGAGTGAAGTTGAAGCTGTAAAAGAAGCGGAAGAAGAACTTAAAGGTGAATAAAAAATTAACCTCTATACTAGCAAAATAGTACAGAGGTTGTTTTTTTATGTAATATATGGTAAAATAATGTTATGCAACCTAAATGGCTATAAATAAATTAAGGAGAGTACTATTCGATGAAAAAATATTTGGGACTCGAATTTTACCGCGCATTTTCATTTGATATGCTAATGTTTTATGCATGTCAGTTAGTGTTTCTTACTCAGGTACGGAACATTGACACAGGGGTAGTAATACTTCTTGAATCAGTTTTTTGGTATCTGCAAACATTTTTGCAGGTTCCAGGAGCGCTTATTGTTGAGAAGCTTGGCAACAAGCGTAGTACAATACTCGGAAGCATATTGTGGATAGTGGCTATTTTAATGTATTTGGTACCTGGACCTATTGCAATAATTTTCTTAGCAGAAATTTTTAGAGCAATTGGTCTTATACTAAAAAGCATTGTAGACACACCACTAATTGCAAATGTAACTGGCAAAGACTATGCAAAAGTAGAAGGTAATGGAATATTTTTATATTTTGTTATTGATACTATTTGCTCGGCGACAAGCGGTTTTCTCTTTAAGGTAAATGCGTATTTCCCGATGATTTGTTGTTTGGGAATATGCATAGCATCCTTAATCTTGGCTGTGAAAATAAAGGATGTGTCCATAAAAGAGGAATCAAAACCAAAAAATTCCATAAAGGATTTTAAGCTGATATTTAAAAATCGGTTTTCAATCTCACTATTTGCATATGCATTCTGCATGTGTGGAGTTCTAAGTTTACCTGCTACATTCAACAAGGTATACATGCAGGATATTGGAATTCCAGTGGAATGGTTTGGTATTATACTTGCAGTTTTATCGCTAATAAACGGCTTGAGTGCAAAGTACAATCAGCAGATTGCAAACATTTTTAAGGAAAAAACTTTAAGTGTTATTACAATTTGCACGATATTGGCTTATGGGATTTTGGGAGTAGCTTATGTTGCTTTCAAAGAAAACTCAGCTATATTTGCGATTATTGTTCCACTCTTCATAATTCAAAATATGTCGAAACAACCGTATCGAATTTATATGAAGAAATATATTAATGAAAGAGTGGAAAAGCATCTTGTACCAAAAACTCTATCGCTATACTTCCTAATCGAAAGTCTTGGAAGGGCAGGTTTACTGTTCATATCTGGGCTTTTAACAGACAATTGGAATATAGGTGTAGCATATCTAGGAATGCTTGGAATAATTATTGTTCCTATTTTGATTGTTACTAGGTTGCTAAAGAAATCTTTGGAAAAGTGAGTATTGTCCCTCCTCGAGATTCTTAATAAGGTCTTGAGGGGGTTCATTTTATTATTAATATTAATAAGAAGTATGCAAGCACTTTTATAAATTTGACATTTTATGTCGATTTTGATATAATAAATATATGTTAGAGCAAAAGCTCTGATAAATAATTAAAACCTTATTAAGGTTTTAAATCACAACAGGAGGACTACAAAATGGTTAAAGTAAGAAAGGCAACTGAGGACGAGGTAGCTACTATTGCTAAACTTTCTGATGAGATTATAGAAGATCTTGGACGGAAGGGGCATGCAGACTATTTCGGCGGTGTTGACGAAGTTGAGGTAAGTGAGGCAATGGAAGGAGAGTCCACAACATTTGTTGCTGTTAACGAAACAGATGAAATTGTTGGATTCATTCTGGCTCTTAAGAGTGACGATTCATACTGCATCAACGGATACGGCGTAAAGGCAGAATACCAGGGAAAAGGCATTGCAAAAATGCTTATGAAAACGGCAGAAGGCTATGCTCTTGACAACGGTGTAACTGTATTGGATGGAACAGTTCATCCTGACAATATCGCGTCAAGGATGGCTCTCCAGAGTGTGGGAAAAAACTATTTCGAAGGTGAAGAGGTTGTACACCACATGAAGGATGGACGGGAGCTTAGAAGAAAACCGTTTACAATCGCACTTTAATCGCAAAACAAAACTATGAGCGACTTGTAGCAAACAGGTCGCTTTTAGTATGCAAAAAAATTTATATATAGTGTAGACTTTTGTTATAAAATCATTTAAAATAGGAAAAAGAAAAAGAAAATAGAAAAGAGGAAGATACAAATGAATATATGGCATGATATATCTAAGGATAGAATAAAAAAAGATGATTTTTTTGGAGTTGTAGAAATTACAAAGGGCGGAAAAAATAAGTATGAACTTGATAAAGAAACAGGAATGTTAAAGTTAGATAGAGTTTTATATACAGCAACACATTATCCTACCAATTATGGGTTTATACCAAGAACATATGCTGAAGATAATGATCCACTAGATGTATTAATCTTATGTGAAGAAAATATTTTACCACTTACATTGGTTGAGTGTTATCCAATTGGAGTTCTTATTATGAATGACGGCGGAGAAGAAGATGAAAAGATTATTGCAGTATCAAAAAAAGATCCGTATTTAAATAATTATAAAGATATCTCAGAATTACCACAACATATTTCTGATGAGATAAAGCATTTCTTTGAAGTATATAAACAACTAGAAGGAAAAACAACCACAGTAGACAGAATGATTGGAAGAGAAGGTGCAGAGGCAATTATAGAAAAATGTATGAAAAAATATGAGGAAAAGTTTGAAAAATAAAAATATATATTAAAATGGTGGTGGAGATATGATTATAGAGAAAATTATTTTTAATTTAGCAGCCTTTACTCTATTTACAATTGTATTTATGAAGATGATAAAGAAAAATGATACAAATTATGTATATATTTTAGCATTAGAATTTATAGGAATTGTAATTAATTTCATAGAACTCATTTTTAATTTGAAATTAAATTTGTTTTTCAGAGTTTTAATATATATATTATCAGTAATAATACCAGGAATTGTTCTAATAATAGAACACAAAATGAAAATGGATTTCCCAGAATTATTTTGTGTAGTAATGGCAAAAATATATATGAATCTAAATAAAAATGATGAATCAAAAGATTACCTATTTCAGTTAATTAATAAGAATCCTGAAAGTTACTTAGGACACAAGATATTGGCTGAGTTATATGAGAAAGAGGAAAAAAATTCTAATGCAATCGATGAATATGTTAGGGCAACAGAGATTAATAATAAAGATTTAAATATAAATTATAAAATCGCAAAATTATTAAGAAAAGAAGAAAGAGGTAATGAAGCAATAGAAATTTTGCAAGATATACTAAAAAAGAAACCTGAGTTATATAATGCTACAAATCTTTTGGGAGATATACTATATGAACAGGAAATGTACAAAGAAGCAATTAATGTATATATGAGTGCTTTAAAATATCATCCAGGCAATTATGATCTATACTATAATTTAGGTATGGCATTTACTATGGCAAATGATTTCCAAAGGGCAAAGGAATTTTATGATAAAGCGGCTGAGATTAATAGTTCGTTGTATAATACAAAACTGGGACTAGGACAAATTGCGTTAATCTATGGAGATTTAGATGAAGCAGAAAAATATTTAAATGAGGCTTTAAAAGGTGAAGATGCTGAATCAGGATCATATTATTATTTAGCACAAGTAGCGTTGTTAAAAGGGGACAAAGAAAAAGCAATAAATTATATGAACATTGCAATTGAATTAGATCCTAAAATATATGACAAAGTACAAAAAGAAAATGTTTTTACACCTATCAGACAAGAAGTTAGAGAACCATCATATGAAGAAAGAAAAAATATTAGAAGAAATAAAATGTCTTCAAAGGAAAAAAAGGCGATTAATCATTTATCAAAAACATGTACTTTGGTAAGTAGCTTAAATAATGATGATGTAAAAACTATGATAAAAGTAAAAAATAAAGAAAAACAAAAGCAGGAGAAACAAAGAGAAAACTAAATTATAAAGAATTTATTATAAAAGCATACATATAATAAAATAACTATGTTATATATTTTGAAATATATATAATAAAAATAAGAAGAATGGAGTGCTTTTATGATAAATAATATTGCAATAATACGGTGGAGATTTAAGGATTATAAGACTGGCTCAGTTATTTTCTTATGAAAAAAACACCGTATTTCTTTATGGGCAAGAAAAATTTTTTGAAAAAGAAAATACAAATGAAAATATGAAACTTTGTAGAAATATACAAGAGTGCTTAAGAAATTCTGATATTGTTGTAAGTGGAATTCCATTTTCTAAGGATGGCATAATAATAAATAGTCCATATAGTGATGAAAAAATAGAAATAGAGCAACTTCGTGAAGAATTAAAATATAAAAGATTTTATGCAGGAGGTATTCCAACATATTTTTATGAAGATAAAGATATTGAAAATATTGATTTGTTAAAAATTGAGGAATTAACAATATTAAATGCAATACCAACTGCCGAAGGAACAATAAAAATAGCAATTGAAGAGACAGAAAATACAATACACGAAAGTAACATTATGATCATAGGGTTTGGAAGAATAGGAAAAATATTATGCAAAAACTTTAAAGACCTTGGGGCAAATATATATTGCACAGCACGAAAAGAAAATGATTTAGCGTGGATAAGAGAAGCTAGGTATACCCCAGTACATTACAATGAAATAGATAAAAATATACATAAAATGGATTTAATAATTAATACAGTTCCCGCACTTATAATAAAAGAAGAAACAATAAGTAAAATGAAAAATGATAGCCTAATTATAGATGTAGCATCTAACCCAGGAGGGGTTGACAAAGGAGCAGCAAAGAGGTATAAAATAAGAGTTATTACAGCATTAGGACTTCCTGGTAAAATAGCACCAAGGACAGCTGCAAAATATATAAAAAATATAATTGAAAAAAATCAAAAATAGGAGGATGAAAAATGACAATAGTTGAATCATTAATTTTAGGAATTGTACAGGGCTTAACAGAATTTTTGCCAATTTCAAGTTCTGCGCATTTGAATGTGTTTCCATGGCTTTTTGAATGGAAAAATCTATCAGAAGGAATGGATGTAGCGCTACATATTGGCACATTATTAGCACTAGTAATCTTTTTTTGGAAAGATTGGATAAATTTAATAAAAGGTGGATATAGAAAAGTAGTAAAAAAAGAAAATTCTCAAGATGGAAAAATATTTTGGTATTTAGTGATAGCTACAATACCAGCAGGAATATTAAGCTTGGTGTTAGATAAAGTTTCTGAAATTATTTTTGGAGAAAATATTAATTTCCAAATGAAAATTATTGCATGTACATTAATTATAATGGGTATAATATTGTATATTGTTGACAAAAAATCAAAATCAACAGTAGATTATAATAACATAACACTAAAGCAAGCTGTTTTAGTAGGTATTTCCCAAGCTATAGCAGCAGCATTCCCAGGTGTTTCTAGATCAGGAATTACAATGACAGTTGCAAGAAGTTTAAAAATTGACAGAGAAAGTGCTGCAAAATTATCTTTTATGTTAGCAATGCCAATAACATTTGCAGCTGTGATTTTTGAATTGCCAAAATTTACATTTGATATTGCACTACTTTTAGGAATATTAGCAAGTTTTATTACAGGAGTTTTGGTAATCAAATTTTTGATGAATTATTTGAAAAAAGGTAGTTTTAAAGCATTTGCTATATATAGAATTATATTTGGAATTATTATAATATTAGTTAGTTTTATGAGATAAAAATTGAAAAAAATGTAAATGTTACAACAATATTACAACAATATTACAATAATATTAAATATAAAGATACTATATTGACTTTTTATAAAAAAAGGATAAAATTAATACTGAAAAATGTAGAATTGTCGGGAAAATAAACAAAAGGTAAAAGATTCAAGTATTATTTATTATATTTTGTAAAATATAATAATATGTAATGTTATTAACAAAGGAGAATGAAATGGCGAGCTGTTTAGGACTATATATAGAAAAAAACGTAATTAAATATGCAAAAGTCACCAAAGAGCGTGAAGCTTTAAAAATTGAATCCTTTGGTATGAAATTTTATGATAGATTAGATGAATCTATAAAGCAGATTATCTCAGAAACATACAGTTATAAAAATCCAGTCAGCATTAATTTATCAGAAGAAATGTATAATTATTTTTATATGTTTAATCTGTTAAATAAAAATGATTTGAAAAAAGCAATTGAAACAGAATTTGAATCATATTGTTTTGATAAAAGTCTAAATAAAAATGCATTTGAAAGCAGATATGCTTTATCAAATGATGTAGAAGATAAAGATAAAATAAAAGTAATATATGTATCGGCAAATAAAGCAACAGTATCAAGAATAACCCAATTAACAGAGGATGTAAAGGCATCTACAATTACTCCAATAGGTACAAGTATAACGAATATTGCCAATGTAAAACCAAAAGAAAATTTCCTTATTGTTAATATGGAAGATAAAACAACCGTAACAGCTGTCGTTAACCAAAAAGTGTATAATGTAGATAAGTTTGATGAAGGAGCTGAAGAAATACTAGGCAAAATTAGTGCAAAAGAAAATTCATATGCAAAAGCGTATGAAATATGCAAAAATTCTACAATATATACAATGGAAGGAAAGGAACTACAGGATGATGATAATGAATATCTTGATGATATTATGCCTACATTGTATAAAATTGTAAATAAAGTTCAAGAATATACAGTAAATTCAACAATTAAATTTGATAAAATTTATATAACAGGTACAATGTCTGTTGTTAATAATATTGACCTATATTTCCAAGAATTTTTTAAAACTGAAAAATGTGAAATATTAAAACCATATTTTGTTACAGAAAATGTAAAAATAAATGTTAAGGATTATATAGAAGTTAATTCTGCTATAGCATTAGCTTTACAAGGATTAGGATATGGAATAAAAAGCATGAACTTTAAGAGTCCTAGTTTTTTAGAAAAATTGCCTGATTTAATGAAAATGGAAATAGGCCCTAGCAAAGGAAATAACAAAAAAAGTAGCAATAGCTTAAATATTAATTTTTCAGATTTAAAAACTAAAATGGATTACACTGAAAGATGGCTACTAAGAGTTGCTGGAGGAATATTGGCTTTGACCTTAATTTATTCTGCTTTTTCAGGATATTTAAATAACCAAATTACAAATAAGCTAAATGAAGTAGATGAAGTATACACTGATACTTTAAATAATATTGGTCTTATAGAAAAAGACAATTCATCAGTAAAACAAAAAACAAATAAATATATAGAATTAACAGATAACTTAAAAAATATAAATCAAGAAATTAAGGAAGCTAGTAAATCAAAAGATGTTATTCCAAACCTATTAATGCAAATTATGTACATTATACCAGAAGATGTACAAATAACAGAAATAGAAAACACTACTGGATCTCATATTGTTATAAAAGCTCAATCAAAAAAATATGAACAATTAGGATATTTTAAAGCAAAAATAAAAGAAGATAATATTTTAAAGAAAAAAACAGTAGTATCATCACAAGGCGAAGTAGAAGGGGAATTTGTTAAAATAGTAATAGAGGGGGATCTGCCATGAAAAAATTATTAATTTCAATTTTGATTGTCCTACTCGTAATACTAGCATACTTTACTATGTTTAAAGGTATGTCATTAGGCAGTCTACAAATATTAGGAATAAGCCAAATTGTAGATTTAAATGATAGCTTAACAAATACAATTCAAAAAACAAATTCGTTACTAAAAAAAGAATATCCTTCTAAGCAGGAAGAATTATCTGATTCGGTAACTGAATTGCTAGAAAAAAAAGAAGAATATTTTAAAATGGCAAAGGTAAGCACTGAAGGAGAGATAAATAAAGCTAATACAGAAGAAACATATTTGATAGAATATTTATGGGCAAGAGTAGGTGGACATGCTACATCAAATAGTGTTGTATTAGAATTTAATGTAAAGGCATCAAGTGACGACCAAAATATGTATGACTTGGCTTTTATAGCTAAAGGACAATATACAAAAATAATAAAATTTATATCAGCATTAGAAAATGATGATAAATTAAATTTTAAAATAGAAAATTTTAAAATGGTAAAGGACAATACAAATTTAGTTGCAACATTTAATGTAAAGAACATAAGAATTAAGAAAGAGTCAATATCTAGTGCAGTTACACAACAAAAGAGTACAGCAACAAATACACAAAGTAATGATGACTCAACAAATACAAATTCACAATCTTAAAATTTAAAGAATGGAGGGTAAGATGATAAAATCTATTATAAAAGAAGTTTTTATAATGTTGTTATTGTGTATAGCAATATTACTAATATTGGGAATATTATTTTATGATTATATTCCTACAAATAAAGTTATACCAGAAAAAGAAGCTTATTCCACTCCAAATAATGTGAAAGAAGAAATAAATGAACAAATAACAGAAATAGAAAAAACAGTAATCTCATACGAAATTACTGATTCGGATTTGAATATATATAAGAAAAGTTCAGATTACAAGCCAGGAAAACCAGATCCTTTCTCATTAGTAGAAACAACTAGTGGTTCATCGAATTCTGGAAATACAACTGGCAATAGTAATACGAATAATACTAATCAAGAAAAAAATGAAACAACAAATGCAAATTCAACAGGTACATTTTTTAATGATGAAGGTATTAAATAATTAATTTAGGTTATATTTATTTTATATAGATATATACAAAAAAATATTATAAGGAGGAAATTTTTATGCTAAAGAATCAAAAAGGTATTACATTAGTAGCTTTAGTAGTAACTATAGTTGTTTTAATTATATTAGCTACAATAAGCATCAATCTTGCTATGAACACAGGTATCATAGGAAAAGCAAATGATGCTAAAGCTTGGCAAGCAAATGCTGATGTTGCTTTCAATGAAATGGAAGTAAATACAACTGCATTAATTCAAGGTTATATTGATAGTGCAGCAGCTACAAAATAGTTAAAAGTTAAATTAACCGGTTTAAAATAAATTTAAACTAAATATGAGGTTATCTATTATATATTATTTTATGATAATTATATTTAGGTAACCTCTAATTTTTTATAAGGAGAAATAATATGGACTATTTTTTATATTTATTAATCTTTTGCATGGGCACTGTATTTGGAAGTTTTTTTACATTAGCTGTATATAGAATTCCATTACGCCAGGATATAGTACATACACGTTCATATTGTCCAAATTGTAATCATAAGTTATCTTTTTTTGATATGATTCCAATACTAAGTTATATATTTTTAGGTGGTAAGTGTAGATACTGTAAACAAAAAATTAGACCAAGATACTTAATGCTAGAGATACTATCTGGCCTTGTTTTTGTTTTATTTGCTGCATCTATAAAATTTAGTATTTATTCAATATCTCTTACTCAAATTATCGCATATGTAGTAGCTGGAATACTATACATTTGTACATTGTTTATAATTGCGGGAATTGATAAGGAAAAAATAAAAATTGAAAAGCCAGTATTATTATTTGGCTTTATTTGTGTTATATCATATATAGTATATCTATATATAATTGAAAAGGATCCTAGTATATATAGATATGTTATATATTTAATATTGTTCTGTGTATTGATGATATTAGATACATTGTATTTAAGAAAAAAATCTAAAAACAGTTATCCAATAGATATATTATTATTACTATTAATTATGCTAATGTATACATATGAAGTAGTGTGTATTTACACAGTAATAATAACTTTAATAGCTATTTCATTACAATTATTAATTCAAAAATGTAACAGAAGAAAAAGCAAATGTGTTAAAGTGGATAAAAATAAAGAAACTAAAATACCAATAGGATTCTATATGTGCACAGCTAATATAGTATCTTTAATTGTAACAAACTTTTGTATATTTTATATTTTATAGGTGATCGAATGGGTAAAATTAATGTTAAATCAAATAAGGGATTTACAATAGCGGACTTGGCTATTGCTTTGATAATATTTATACTTTTTACTGGAATTATTGGAACTTTGTTTTATTCATCATTTAGATTAAATTCACAGGCAAAAATATCCGCGGTGGCAACCAATTATGCTATTGAAATACTAGAAGATTTAGATAGAATTGCTTATGAAGATGTACAAAATGGTATGGAAGCTAAATACATGGAACAATTTCAAATACCAGAAGGATATCAGTTATCAATAATAGTTCAAAAATACAATGTAGGTAATGATAAATCAGATTTAGTAAAAAAGGTAAAACTAACATTAGAATACGGAATGATGGGAAGAACAGAACAAATTGTAATACAAAGATTAAAAGTAAAAGAAATATAAAAGAAAGGAGATATTCTTATATTTAATAAGAATAGTAAATATATGAAATCAGAAAAAGGTGTAACTTTAACTGCATTAGCTATATACATTACATTATTTATATTAATCATATTGATAATGTCTTTTGTATCAAATTATTTTTTTGAAAATGTAGGACAAATAAAGGACTCTCCAAAGTATGTTTCTGAGTTTAATAAATTTAGTATGTTCTTTGTTGCAGATGTAAAAAGAAATACTACCTTAATATCGTGTTCCGATACAGAATTAGAATTTGCAGATGGAACAAAATATATATATAAAGACAATGCGGTATATAGAAATGACGCAAAAATAGCTCAATATTTTAAAAAATTTTCGTTTAAACAATCGGAATATACTCAAAATTCTTTTACGAAGACTACAGTAATTGTCAAAGCTGAATTAGGAAATGAAACTAATAAAATGGAAAGGCAAATAGAGTTTGTACTTAAGTATTGGTAAATAAATGTAATTTACAGTTAAGCTGTTATTTAAGGGCTGATTATAGTATAATAAAAGATATAGCGAACAAAAGAAAGGAGTATCTATATGGAAGGTAAAAGAAAACAACCTTTAGGTATTGAATTAGTAAAAAGAGGAATTGTTACAGAAGATGATATAGCAAGAGCACTTGATTATCAAAAGACAGAGCCAAAAAAGAAAATAGGAGATATTTTAAACATATTAAAGGTATGTGACCCATATGTGCTAATTGATGCAATGGGGGAAATATTAGAAGAAAAAGCAATTTATTTAAGAGAATCAGATATAAAGGTTAATATATTGGATTATATTTCAATAGATATAGCAAAGAGAACAAAAGCTATTCCATTTGAAGAAACTGGTGGAAGAATAAAAGTGTGCTTTGCGGATACTTCAAATAAAAAATCAGTTGATACAGTGAGATTATTGCTGCTAAATAAGGGATTAATAATGGATAAATACATTACATTTGAAACAAATGTAAGTATTATATTAAATTCCTTAGAAGGAAGTTCTGAAAGTATAGATTTAAATTCAGATGTTTCAGGATTTGTAGATAGTGTAATAAAAACAGCTATGGAAAAAAGAGCTAGTGATATTCACATTGAGCCAATGCAAGATTCTTTAAGAGTAAGATATAGAATAGATGGACAACTTGTAAATGCAGCTAATGTTGAAAACGAAAAACAAGCTCAAATAATAGGAAGGTTAAAAGCAATTTCAAATATGCATCAGGAAAAACAAGAGTCACAAGATGGAAGAATTATCATGTATCCAGAATACAATATTCGTGTATCTTCACAAAAGAATATTTATGGAGAAAAATTTGTTTTAAGGCTATTAAAGAAAAATGAAGATGTAAAGCAAATTTTTGATTTAGGATTTCCAAATGACGAGAAACTTGTTAAAAATGCATTTAATAAGAAAAACAGTATAACAATTATAGCTGCTCCAACAGGAGAAGGAAAGACTACAACATTATACAGTATTATCGATTATTTAAATAGACCAGAAATAAATATTACAACAATAGAAGATCCAGTTGAAATTCGTATTAATGGGTTAAATCAAATTGAAGTAGATAATAAAAATACCTTTCCAGGATCATTAAGAACAGTGCTAAGACAAGATCCAGATATAATATTAGTGGGAGAGATAAGAGATGATGAAACAGCAGAGATAGCAATGCAAGCAGGACAAACAGGACACTACGTTTTATCTACAATACATACAATCGATAGCATAGAGGTAATTACAAGATTAAGAAAAATGGGTATTTCAAATTATGATATATCAAGTACTCTTGCAACAACAGTATCACAAAGATTAGTAAGAAAATTATGCCCAGATTGTGCAAGAGAAAGAGATTTTACTGAAGAAGAAAAACAAATAATTAATAGCATTGGAGAAAAATATGATATTCATTTTGATTTAGAAGGTAAAAAAACATATGATGCAGTTGGCTGCAAAAAATGTAATAATAGTGGGTATTATGACAGAATTGGTATTTTTGAGGTTTTAGTTTTAAGTGATGAAATAAGAGAACTAATAGTAAACAACAATTCTGCAATGGAAATAAGAAAAGCTGCTTTAAAATCAGGATATCAACCATTAATTATTGATGGAATTAAAAAAGTAATAAATGGTACTACAAACTTACAAGAGTTAAATAATAAATTAGCTATTTACTAAAATAGGTAAGGAGGAAAACAAATGATAGACATAGATAAAGTATTAAATATGGCAAAGGAAAAAGACGCATCTGATGTTCATTTAATATGTGGAATGAAACCAATATTAAGAATTAGAAGAGAATTACTAGAATGTGAGGACATGGAACCACTAACAGATGAAGATATGAGTGAAACTTATGACTATTTTGTAAGAGGTAATTTAGATAAAGATGAGGTTTTTAAAACCACTAAAAAGCTAGACTGTTCATATGAGTTTGAAGATATTCGTTTAAGAGTAAATATATCACAGGCAAACGAACTTCCAATATTTACATTGAGATTAATAAAAAACGAGTTACCAAAATATGAAGATCTTGGAGTGCCAGACATAGTTAGAAGAATGACATATCAACCACAGGGCTTAATCCTAGTAACAGGAAAAACAAACTCTGGTAAAACAACTACATTAAATGCCTTAATTAATGAAATTAATGAAGTGCAGAATAAAAAGATATTGACATTAGAAAACCCTGTAGAATATAAACATAAATGCAAAAAATCAATTATAGTTCAAAAAGAAATTGGACTAGGTAGAGATTGTTTAACATTTAGTGATGGTGTAAAAAACTCATTAAGAGAAGATTGCGATATATTAGTAATTGGAGAGATAAGAGATAAAGAGACCATGGAAGCAGCTATAGAAACAGCAGAATCTGGACATTTAGTAATAGGAACATTACATACAAAATCTTGTGCTGAAACAATAGACAGAATGGTAAACTTTTATGAGGTAAGAGATCAACAAACAATAAAATATTTGATTTCATCATTATTAAAATTAGTTATTTCACAAAGATTATTGCCAGGAAAAAACGGAAAATTGGTATTAGTACCTGAAGTTATGGTTGTAGATAATATTATTTCGGGAATAATAAGAAAAGAAAAAATAAGTGTTTCAGAAATAGAAGATGCAATACAAAGTAATAGTGAGAAGGGAAGCATTGGTTTAATAAATTCTATTGCAGAATTATTTGTTAATGATATAATAACACTAGAACAGGCAAAAGCACAAATAGAAGAAAAAAATATTGAAATACTAAATAGAACAATTATGCAATTAAAGATAAAAAAAGAAAGAGAAAATAAAATTAACCAATAAATTGGAGATAAACTAATAATTTTATAGAAAAGGAGGAGAAATGCCAGAATATATTTATAGAGCTGTAACTTCAAAAGGACAGATTGTAAGAAATAGAGTAGAAGATGTTAATAGAAATATATTAATAAAAAAATTAAAGAACAATGGTTTATTACCTATTAGCATTACTCAAGTAGCTTACAATAGTAAAAAGAAAAAAGTAAATAAAAGAAATATGATGGATATTGATGATATCATGAAACAAGCTGATTCTGCTAATGTTCTACAAGGAAGAATATCTCTAAAGCCTACTATAAAAGAGAAAATGAATTTGGCTTTATCAAGAGAAGAAAAAATAACAACAAGAGATATTATTATATTCACTCAAAATTTCTACTTACTAAAAAAAGCTAATTTTAATAATATTCATGCATTGTCTACGATAATAGATAGTACAGAGAATTTATCCCTAAAAGGTGTTTTACAAGATATATTAGCAGGTGTTGAATCTGGAGAATATATGTATACAACAATGGAATATTACTCAAACATATTTCCATATATATATGTTAACATGATTAAGGTTGGAGAACTATCAGGATCTTTAACAAAGTCATTGGAACAAGCTGTAAAATACTTAGAGGAATCTTCAGGCACAAATGATGCTTTGAAAAAAATCATTATTCCAAATGTAATACAATTAGTTTTACTACTAGCAATATTAATATTTGGTGTAGTATACATTATTCCAATGATACAAGATGCTTTTTCAAAGGCTGGGTCAACAGCACAGTTACCGGGAATAACAATCTGGTTTGTTGATTTTTGTAATGGCTTAATGGCTAATTGGTATATTCCTGTAGTTATAATAGCGGGAATTGTTGCAATTGTTATAACATATATAAATACACCAAAAGGAAGATATAATTTCCACTATTTTAAATATAAAATGCCTATATTTGGTAAGTTAAATTATGCCATAGATTTCTCAAGATTAATGAAAGCTATGCTACTAAACCTTGAAAATGGTATGAGAATTCAAGAAGCACTAGAAGTTAGTAAGTCTGTAGTTAAAAACTATGTTATGCTTTCTATTATAGAAACTTCTATAAATAATATTTTAATTGGTGCATCATGGATTGAACCTTTTGAAAAATCAGGTTTGTCATCTACAATGCAAACAGAAATGTTAAAGATAGGTATGCAAACAGATTTACCTGAAATGATGAGAAAATTAGTAGAATACATGGATATGGATATTGATAATTTAATGAGAAAAGTAATGAGTGTACTTCCACAAGTTGTATATTCAATTGTTGGAATTGTGTTAATTTTCTTAGTAGTTGTAATTATAGTACCTTGTATTCAATTATATATGGGTGACTGGATCTTTGATTCGGTAGATCTACCAGAATTAAATATGTAAAAAACATAGTTAAGGTACAAGTAAATAAGCTTGTACCTTTTTTATATAGTGAAGAAAGGAAAGAAAAATAATGAAAATAGGAATTGATATTGGTGGAAGTCATATAGCAGTAGCACTAGTAAGTGAAAAAGGAGAAATAGTAAGCAAGATAGAAGAAGATTTAGTAAAAAAAGAAAATATTGAAAAATATATTGTGGATTTTGTGGATAGTGCAATAGAAAAATTAAATAAAAATGGGGATGTTACAGAAATGGGAATCGCTGCACCTGGAAATCCAAAAGGAACAGTTATAAAAAATATTGTTAATTTAAAAATTGACTGTATAAATTTTGAAACAATAGAAGAAAAATACAATATTAAAATAAAAAGTATTAATGACGGAAAAGCAGCGGCATTGGCAGAGAAAAGGTATGGGGCTATGAATGGGTATAAAGATTGTGCATTTTTATGTTTGGGAACAGGAATTGGTGCTGCAATATTTTTAAATAATAGATTATTACAATCAAGTAGAAATCCAGGATTTGAGATTGGTCATATGATCATACAAAAGAATGGAAACATATGTAATTGCGGAAAAAGAGGTTGTTTTGAAACATATTGCTCAATGAAAAGATTTAAGAACAAGATAAATGATGTATTAAATAAAATTGATGATAATAATATTGATATAGAGAATAGTAAATTATCAGAAGGAGCTTTATTTAAAGAGCTACTAAAAAAGAATATTCAAAATGGAGAAATTCAGAAAATTATAGATGAATATATAGATGATTTAGTTATAGGATTATCTAATGTGATAGACATATTTGAACCAGAAGTAATATGTTTAGGAGGTAGTTTTGTTCATTTTAAAGATATATTGTATGACAGACTAATAGAGAAAATGAACGAAAAAATGTATGTGTTTAATAAACAATCAATTCCTAAAATAGTACTTGCTAAACTTCAAAATGATGCGGGAATTATTGGAGCTACACTAATACCATAAAAGTCATAAGCAATAGCAGGGGTTACACATAAAAAATGAGAAAGTTGACAAAAGCGATAAAAAATAGTATAATCATTAACAGATGTTACCAAAATAGGTAAAGAAGAGATTTATATATGATATTAAAAATGAGATTAAAAATTAATATATAAAATATTGTAAATGATTGAACGGATTATAAATTTTTTATTGTGAAATGTAAAATAAGAGATAGTATATATGAAAAAATATGTTTATTGAGCGGTTAAAATAGACATATTCATTAGTTATGATAAAATTTAAATTTATATTTATATTTATATTTATAAAATCCGAAAGTAGTTTATGATATTTTAAACTGCTTTTTTATTTCTTTGAAAGCATATATAAATGAGAAAACAAAAAAGAGAGGAAGATAAAATGAACGAACAAGATAATAATTTACAAGAAAAGTCAGAAAAAGTGACTCAAAAAAAGGAAAAAAAGCCAAGAAAAAGAATCAAAACTGAAAAGGTAAATGAGAAAATAACTGAGAATAATCAAAAAACTCAATTGGATAAGGCTTTGCAAGAAAGAAGGAGAATGCCTAGAAGAACTAATAGTGCTCAAAAATTTGAATTTAAAAAAGATAATTTAAAAATAATTCCACTAGGTGGTTTAGGGGAAATAGGTAAAAATATTACAGTTTTTGAATATGGTAATGAGATTGTATTAGTTGACTGTGGTTTAGAGTTCCCAGAAGACGATATGCTAGGTGTAGACTTAGTTATACCAGATATAACATACTTGGAAAAAAATAAAGATAAAATAAAAGGATTAGTAATTACACACGGACATGAAGATCATATTGGTTCAATTCCATATGTTTTAAGACAAATAAATATTCCAATTTATGCAACAAAACTTACTATAGGATTAATAAAGAACAAGTTAGAGGAGCATAAGTTACTATCAAGTACAAAGTTAGTAACAGTAGAACAAGGACAAACAGTACATTTTGGAAATATAAGAGTTGAATTTATTAGAAGCAGTCATAGTATACCAGATTCTGTAATGCTTGCTATTCATACTCCAGCAGGAACAGTTCTTCATACAGGAGATTTTAAAATTGATTATACTCCAATTGATAATCAATTAATGGATTTAGGTAGAATTGCTGAACTTGGAAATAAAGGAATTATTGCATTACTTTCAGATAGTACAAATGCAGAAAGAAAAGGATTTACAATGTCTGAAAGCTCAGTTGGAGAAGTATTTGACAAGTTATTCTTAAATAATACAAAAAGGATTGTAGTTGCAACTTTTGCATCAAATGTTCATAGAGTACAACAAATAGTTAATTCAGCTGTAAAATATGGAAGAAAAATAGCAGTTTGCGGAAGAAGTATGATTAATATGATTGATACTGCTAGACAATTAGGATATATTGATGCACCTGAAAACTTATTTATTGATATAGATATGATAAAAAATTATCCAGATGATCAATTAGTAATTATTACAACAGGAAGCCAGGGAGAAGCAATGTCAGCACTTACAAGAATGGCATCAGGAGAACATAAAAAGGTTGTAATTACTCCAAATGATATGGTAATTATATCAGCAACACCAATACCAGGAAATGAAAAATTAGTTTCTAACGTTATAAATGATTTAATGCAAATTGGAGCAGAAGTTGTATATAGTGCATTAGAAGATATTCACGTTTCAGGCCATGCTTGTCAAGAAGAACAAAAATTAATATTAGCTCTAGCTAAACCAAAATTCTTTATTCCTGTTCACGGAGAATATAGACAATTAAGAGCACATGCAGAAACTGCTAGAAAAATGGGAATACCTACAGAGAATATCTTTTTATTAACAAATGGTAGAGTGCTAGAAGTAAACCAAAAAGAGGCGAAATTAACAACATCTGTACCATCTGGGAAAATTTTAGTAGATGGATTAGGTGTTGGAGATGTTGGAAATATTGTTTTAAGGGATAGACAACATTTATCACAAGATGGATTAATTGTTATTGTAATGACAATGGATTCAGCAACAGGTGAGATTGTATCTGGACCAGATGTTGTGTCTAGAGGATTCGTATATGTAAGAGAATCTGAAAATTTAATGGAAGATGTTAAAAAGGTAATTCGTGAAGAAGTTAGAAACTTCGAAGAACAGGGAATTCGTGATTGGTCAACTATAAAATCAACATTAAAGGATAATTTAAGAGATTATATTTTCCAAAAAACAAAACGTAACCCAATGATCTTACCAATTATTATGGAAGTATAAAATAAATATAGTAAGGAGCAAATGGTATGAATTATAAAGATTTAGCGGATTTAATATATCCTGATGTAAAAGAAATAGAGTATTATGAGAAAAAATATCCAGAAAGAAAGTTAGATGAAGGTGCAATGGTTGTAAGATTTGCACCAAGTCCTACAGGTTTTGTTCATATTGGAGGATTAATGCAATGTGTTATAGATAGAAAACTTGCAGATCAAACAAATGGAGTATTTATATTAAGAATTGAGGATACAGACCAAAAGCGTGAAATAGAAAATGGTGTTAATCAAATTGTTTCAGCAGTTAAAGACTTTAATATAGAATTTGATGAAGGTATGATTAATGAAACAGAATCAAAAGGTGAATATGGTCCATATAAACAAAGCGAAAGAGGAGAAATATATAGAGCTTATGCTAAATACTTAATTGAGCAAGGTAGAGCATATCCTTGTTTTGCTACTCCAGAAGAATTAGAAGAAATGAGAGCAAAGCAAGAAAATGCAAAACTAAGAACTGGATATTATGGTGTATGGGCAAAATATAGAAATTTATCAGTAGATGAGGCTATTGAAAAAATAAAAGCTGGTGAAAAATATATAATTAGATTTAAGTCTATGGGAAATGAAGAAAAGAAAATTAGACATCATGATGTTATTAAAGGAAACATAGATTTTCCAGAAAATGATCAAGATATAGTAATTATAAAAGCTGATGGTCTTCCTACATACCATTTTGCACATGCTGTAGATGACCATTTGATGAGAGTAACACATGTTATTCGTTCTGATGAATGGGTATCATCTATACCACTTCACTTAGAATTATTTAAAACATTAGGATTTAAAACACCAAAATATTGCCATTATGCTCCAATCTTAAAAGATGAAGATGGTAAAAAGAGAAAAATTAGTAAAAGAAAAGATCCAGAAGCTGCTGTAAGCTATTATCATGAGCAAGGAATTCCTTCTCAAGCAGTTTGTGAATATTTAATGAATATAGGAAATTCAAGTTTTGAATTATGGAGAAAAGCAAATCCTGATGCAAATATTTCAGAATTTAAATTTGAAATTAGCAAAATGAGTGGAAGCGGAGCAGTTTTTGATATGGTAAAATTGTTAGATGTATCAAAAAATGTTATATCTAAATATTCAAAAGAAAGAGTTTTTGAAGAAGTATCAGAATGGGCAAAAAGATATGATGAAGAACTTGCTAAACTATTAAAAGATAAAGAATATTCATTAAAAATATTTGGAATTGAAAGAGGCAATAATAAACCTAGAAAAGATATTGCTAAATGGTCAGATATAAAAAATGCAATTATATATATGTATGATGAAGAATTTTTAAATAATACAATAGATTACGAATATGCAAAGATATCAGATGCAACTGAAATAAAAAATATTATAAACACATATATAGAGAAGTATTTTGATATTAATGATGACAAACAAATGTGGTTTGACAAGATTAAAGATTTGGCCGAAGAAATGGGATATGCAAGAGAAGTTAAAGAATATAAAAAAGAACCTGAAAAATGGCCAGGACATGTTGGAGATATAAGTACAGTTATTAGAGTATCTTTAACAGGAAGACAAAATACTCCTGATATGTATGAAATAATGCAAGTACTAGGAGAAGAAAGCGTAAAAGCAAGATTAAAAAAGGTAATTAATAAATAATAATTATTATTAAATGTAATAGATTTATGAGGTAGAGTCTATGGAATATAATATAGGAGATATAGTACAAACAAAAAAGCAACATCCATGTGGGAGCAAACTATGGGAATTAATGCGAGTAGGTGTTGATTTTAAGCTAAAATGTTTAGGTTGTGATCATGTGATTACAGTTGAAAGACAAAAAGCATTAAAAATGATTGTAAGGAAAAAATGAAATAAAATAAAAGGTGAGGGGAGCCCAAAATGGCTCCCCTCGATTCTGGAGGACACAACTCTAAGCCAGTACTACTGTGGTACGTGGCAGAAACTTTCCACCTAAGCGTTCTGCCTCAATAGTTAATATCTCCTGAAGTTTTAAATCCAGGATTAAACTGCCGAGACAAGTTACGAGAACTCTCTTTTCGTCTTTGGCACCTCTACCATCCTTGGTATAAGGGTGCTGCGCAAGTTTTACATTAGGATCACTAATGCAACGATCGAAAAAGCTCTTTGAGGCTCCCTTATTAGGAAACTCAAACAACAATGTGGGGGGGTTGTGCTTGGACTGCATATGCAAAGTCCTCCTTTTATTAAATTGATCATACACTCTTGCGTACGATACTGTACATTATAGTATATTTAAGTAATAAAGTCAATAAAAAATGATCTCAGATGACATTTTTCGACAGTAACCATATAACAATATGGGTTACAAGTAAAGCTCTATTTGTTTCCAAACATTATCTGAATAAATTTTTCTCTCAGAAGAAAATGGAAGGAATACAAAATCATGTAAAGGGTTTAGTGCATTTTGTAGATCTTCTACAGAATTTTCTACTTTTGTTATAGCAATCTTATCAGCTTTATTAGCAAGTATAATGAAAGGCCTTCCTGATCTAACTACATAATCATACATTAATCTATCATTTTCTGAAGGAAGATGTCGAATATCAATTAAAAATATTATTAAAGCAATATTCTTACTAGTTGACAAATACTCCTCAATAAAATTTCCTACTCTTGATTGTTCTGCCTTTGACATTTTACTATAACCATATCCAGGTAAATCAACAAAGTAAAAAATTTGATTAATGTCATAAAAATTGATCTGTCTAGTCTTTCCAGGTTCACTACTTGTCCTAGCCAATTTTTTTCTATTTATCATAGTATTAATAAATGAAGATTTTCCTACATTTGATTTTCCAACTAAAACAATCTCTGGTAAATTATCATCAGGATATTGTTTTGGACTAACAGCAGAAATCTTAAATTGTGCATTCTTTATAATCATAAATATTAATCTCCTTAAAAAAATATATAAAACACAGGTCAATTATAATTAATTTTGAAGTGACGCGCAGTTTGTAAGCTTAAGTAAGCTTACAGTAAGGCACAAAAAATTAATTATAATTGACCGAGGTGTAAATAATCTTGAAGATATGTGCAGTTTATAAGCTTAAGTAAGCTTACAGTAAGGCACGAAAAATTAATTATAATTGACCGAGATGTAAATAATCTTGAAAATTTATTTTTTTGGAACGAGTTTATCAATTCCACCCATGTAAGGACGAAGAACTTCAGGAATTGTGATACTTCCATCTTTTTGATAATGATTCTCTAAAAATGCTATAAGCATACGTGGAGGAGCAACTACTGTATTATTTAGAGTATGAGCATAATAGTTTCCTTTTTCCCCTTTTATACGAATTCCTAAACGTCTTGCTTGTGCATCTGTAAGGTTAGAACAGCTTCCAACTTCAAAATATTTCTTTTGTCTTGGACTCCAAGCCTCAACATCACAACTTTTTGCTTTTAAGTCAGCTAAATCACCACTACAACATTCAAGCGTACGAACTGGGATATCCATACTTCTAAATAATTCTACAGTGTATGACCACAATTTATTATACCAAGTCCAACTATCTTCAGGCTCACAAACAACTATCATTTCTTGTTTTTCAAATTGATGTATACGGTAAACACCACGTTCTTCAATTCCATGAGCACCTTTTTCTTTTCTAAAACATGGAGAATATGATGTCATGGTATATGGCATATTTTGTTTTGACAAAATTTGATCTTTAAATTTACCTATCATTGAGTGCTCGCTTGTACCTATCAAATACAAATCCTCGCCTTCAATTTTATACATCATTGCATCCATTTCTTCAAAACTCATAACACCTGTTACAACATCACTACGTATCATATATGGTGGAATACAGTATGTAAATCCTTTATTAATCATAAAATCTCTTGCGTATGATAAAATTGCAGAATGTAGTCTTGCAATATTTCCCATAAGATAATAAAAACCATTACCAGCAACTCTACGTGCTGAGTCTAAGTCAATACCATCTAAACTTTCCATAATGTCAGCATGATAAGGAATTTCATAATCTGGAACAAATGGATCACCAAATTTTTCGATTTCTATATTTTTGCTATCATCTTCACCTATAGGAACAGATTCATGAATTATATTTGGAATTTTCATCATTCTTTCTTTAATCTGAGATGAATATTCTTCTTCAATTTTTTCATTCTCTGCAAGCTTGTTATTAATTTCTTGTACTTGAGTTTTAATTTTTTCAGCTTCTTCTTTTTTTCCGTTTTTCATTAAATTTCCGATCTCAGAGCTTAAAGAATTTCTTTTCATTCTAAGATCATCGCCAACTAATTTGGCATTTCTATTTTTATCATCTAAATCAACAATTTCATCTACTAGATGAAGCTTTTGATCTTGGAATTTTTTTCTTATATTTTCCTTTACAACTTCTGGATTTTCTCTTAAAAATTTAATATCAATCATACAATATCCTCCTTTTGTATAACAATATATTTATAAAATCATACAATTTTATCATATATAAAAGAAAAAATCAATACATAATATGGAAAAAACGTGGAAAGATAAAAGAAAACAGGGAGAAAATATATGTATTTATTAATAGAAATAATAAAATTTTTAATATATTCCATTGTGATAGTAGTAATTTCTAAATATGCCTTGGTAAGAATATTAAGAAAATTAGGAAAATTATTAAAATTAAAACCAAAGGTTATAGGGAATATTGCTGGAATCGCTACATCAATACCAGAACTCTTGACTGTATCTTTTTCAGCATTAACAGGGCTTATTGAAACAAGTGTATATAATATTATTAGTTCAAATGTAATAAATCTAATTCAATATAGTGCTGCAGTTATTTTAAATAAAAATCAAAAAATTCTAAAAAATAAAGCTATAAGAATTGATTTGTTTTTAGTAGGTATTACCATAATAATACCTATTATAATGATTGGTTTTAATTTTGAAAGTCAATTTGTTATTGTTCCTATTTTTATAGTTTTTCTTTTAATATTTTATAAAATCACTAATAATGCTCATAAGCTATATATGAAGAAAAATAATAATGAAGAAGTAGTAAAATCTAACGTAAAAGAAAATACAGAAGAAAACAATATTAGAAAAGATATGTTAATGGTTGTAGTACAAATTATATTTTTAATTACTGTAGGACTCATATTATATGTAGTAGGTAACCTTTTAAGTGATGTATTAAATAATTTATGTGTAAGGTTTGGTATACCAGAGATTATAATTGGAGTTTTACTAGGATTTATTACAAGTTTACCAGAGTTAATTACATTTTTTGAGGCTCAAAAACATCACACAGATGACAAAGAAGGAGTTGTAGAAGCGACGAGCAATTTACTAACTTCAAATATAATGAATTTGTTTGTTATTCAATCAATAGGAATAGTAATTTATCTAATTGTGAAATAAAAAGCAGTATGAATATTTTTACATTTTTTGAATATAATAGTAAATAGTAAAAATGGAAAATTGGGAGAGTTACTATGGATAACGAATATATAAGAGAAAATAAAATAGTTGATAAAACTGATGCAGAAAAGGATCTAGAGTTAATTATAAGTATTATAAAAACAAAAAGAGAATTAAATTTAGAACATAAGAATTTTGAATATGCGCAAGATGATTTAATTGATTATTATTCTTATCAAATAAAAGCCAATCAAACGAAATTAGATTACTTGATGAAAAAAGCAAGGAAAAAAGGAATTGCATTGGATATGATAAATGAATTATATATAAAAAATAATAAGGCACAGTAATATTTGTCCGAGATTGATCATAGTATGTAAAAAAGAAGGGGTGGTTGATCTTGGAGATTAACAATATCATAACTTTTGTAGCATGTATTGTATTCTTATTTATTTTTGGAAGAATATTTATAATACCATTAAAAAATATATTTAAATTAGTATTAAATTCCATTTTGGGAGGAATACTCATTTTTATTATTAATGCCATTGGAGCAAACTTTGGCTTTCATATTGGTCTTAATATAATTACTTCTATTTTTGTAGGATTGTTAGGAATACCTGGAGCAGGACTGTTAATTATATTACAAATTATATTAAATTGTGCATAAAATAAAGTAAAGACAGTAGTCATAAACTACTGTTTTTTTGTATACAAATAAAAAGAAATATGTTAAAATCTTATTTGACTAACATATATGGAGTTATAAAAATGAATAAAATTGAAACAAGATTAAATACAGAAGAAAATAATGAAAGATATAATCCAAATATAAATGATGGATTAAACGAAGAACAAATACAAGCAAGAAAATTACAGAATTTAATTAATTATGATACAACAGTACCAACTAAAAGCATAAAGTCAATAATAATAAATAATTTTTTTACCTTGTTTAACTTAATGAACTTGTTATTAGCTATTGCCGTCTTTTCGGTAGGAGAATACAAAAATATGCTATTCATTATATTAGTAGTGATAAATACGGCTATTAGTACAGTACAAGAGATTCACTCTAAAAAAATTATTGATAAACTTTCACTAATATCAAGTGCAAAAGTACATTGCGTTAGAAATGGCAACAAACAAGATATTGGAATAAATGAGGTAGTATTAGACGATATATTATTATTTGAAGCTGGAAATCAAGTGATAACTGACTGCATTTTACTAGATGGAGAGATAGAAGTAAATGAGTCATTTATTACAGGTGAATCAGATTCAATAATAAAGAAAAAGGGAGATCTTATCTTATCAGGAAGCTTTGTTGTAAGTGGAAAATGCGTTGCAAGAGTCGAACATATAGGAGAAGAAAATTTTACTTCTAAAATTTCAAAAGAAACAAGGTACATAAAAAAAGTAAAATCAGAAATAATGACATCTCTGAATAAAATAATAAGAACTGTATCAATCATAATAATTCCAGTAGGAACATTGCTTTTTTTTAATCAACTAGGATTAGAAGATGGAAACATAAGAAGTGCAGTAGTACATACAGTTGCAGCAATAATAGGAATGATTCCAGAGGGATTGATCTTATTAACTAGTACTGTTTTAGCTGTTAGTGTAATTAGGTTATCAAAAAGTAATGTGTTGGTGCAAGAATTGTTTTGTATAGAGACATTGGCTAGAGTAGATACCTTATGTTTGGACAAAACAGGAACAATTACAGAAGGAAGAATGGAAGTTAATGATATTATTACTAAGAACATAGAATTAAATGAGATGCAAGAGATACTATCAGCAATAGGAAAAAATTCAGAAGACTCGAATTCAACTATTGAAGCTATTAGAGATAAATACGAAAATATAAAATTAGAAGGAGAATGGGAAAAAACAAAAACAGTACCTTTCTCATCTAAAAAGAAATGGTCTGGAATAGAATTTAAACAAAAAGGAAGCTATATTATTGGTGCTCCTGAGTTTGTATTAAAGGATACAATAGAAAATTATAAAAATGATATTGAAAAATATTCAGCTGACTATAGAGTGCTTGTATTAGCACATTCAAAAGAAAATTTTAAAGATAAGGAATTGCCAGATAATATTGAGGTTTTAGGATTTGTCTTAATTACAGATAAAATGAGAGAAAATGCAAAAGACACACTGGAATATTTTAAAAAACAAGGTGTAGATATTAGAATTATATCAGGAGATAATCCAATTACAGTTTCAAAAATTTCTAAAAGAGCTGGTGTAGAAGGGTATGATAAATATATAGATTGCACAACATTAAACACTGAGGAAGAAATAAAGAAAGCCACAAGAATATACAAGATATTTGGAAGAGTAACTCCAATACAAAAAAAGCAAATCGTAGAAGCTTTAAAAAATCAAGGACACACTGTGGCAATGACTGGCGATGGAGTAAATGATATTATTGCTTTAAAAGAAGCGGATTGTAGCATTGCAATGGCAAGCGGTAGTGATGCAGCAAGAAATGTATCACAACTTATATTATTAGATTCTGATTTTGCATCTATGCCAAAAATTGTGGCTGAAGGAAGAAGAACAATAAATAATCTAGAACGTTCTGCAGCACTGTTTTTAACAAAAACAATATACTCTACATTTTTAGCAATTTTATTTGTATTTATGAATAAACAGTATCCATTTATGCCAATTCAATTAAGCTTAATTGCATTAGTTTGTATAGGAATACCATCCTTCATATTAGCATTAGAACCAAATAAACAGAGAATAAAAGGAACATTTCTTGGAAATGTTCTTGGTAAATCAATACCAACAGCTGTAACAGTAATATCAAATATTTTGATTGTTTTATTTGTAAATAGTAAGCAAAATTTACCAGCAGAGGTTTATTCTACAATATGCGTTATTCTTACAGTATTAACAGGCTTCTTATTATTAATAAAAATTTCAATACCATTTAATATTGTTAGAGGTATATTATTACCAACATTAATTTTAATATTTACTGCATGTTGTACTATATTTACAGACTGGTTTGCAGTAGTGTTACCTCAAGAATATGTATTTTTAACAATAATGTTAAGCTTAGCAACAATTTGTAATTTTATTTTATTGAATTTAGTCTTAAGCCAAATATCGAGAACAATAAGAAGGAGAAAGATAAAAAATGGAATTCGACGAAAACAAAAATAATGATAAGGAATATGTTTTAGAAAAGGTTAAGGAAAAAGGCAGTTTATTAGATTTAGTATCTGAAGAACTTAAAGACGATAAAGAAGTTGTTATGGAAGCTATTAAAGCAGATGGAAATGCATTAGAATTTGCAAGTGGTAGATTAAAAGATGATAAAGAGGTTGTTTTAGCTTCTGTTCAAAAAGTTGGATGGACGGTTTGTTATGCAAGTGAAAGATTAAAGGATGACAAACAGGTTATATTAGAAGGTGTAAAAATAGATGGCCAAGAATTATATTTTGCATCAGAGAGATTAAGAGATGATGATGAAGTAGTATATGAAGCAGTAAAAAACAAAGGACTAATCTTGAAATATGCAAGTAAGCGTTTACGTGCTGAAAAAGAAATTGTAAGTGCAGCTATACAAAGTGATAAAAGAGCAAAATTATATGTATCTGATAGTAATTTATTAGACGATGATGATATAAAGAAAATATTAGAATAAAAATTAAGAAAAGCAAGATGTTTTATCTTGTTTTTTTTATATGAAATTTAGTGAATAAAAAGATCAAAAATATAAAAAATAGTAAATAGAAGGTGATTATAAATGAAAATATCATGGATAAAATATGAAAAAGATGCAAATAGTTTTAAAATTCCAGAAGCACTTGGATTTGACGTATTCAAACTTTCTGATCCAGAAGAAACAGATGCAAAAATAAAAGAACTAGTGAGAAGAGACTATAGAATGGTTGTAGTATCAAATGAAATTGCAAGTTTTTCTGAAGATATTATAAAAAAATATAATAGAGATAAAAATATAAGCATCATAATTGCATATGGAAAAGAATAGAATTCGAAGTAGTAGAGGTGATGCAATGCAAGAATTAAAAATAGTACAAGATTTAAAAAAACAATTAGAGTGGTTTAATATAAATAAGCAATTTTCAACTATTTTGATACTATGTATAGGAACCAATAAGGTTGTGGGGGATTCAATAGGTCCAATGGTAGGCGAAAGTCTACTTAAATTATTAAAATATAAACAAAATGTTAAAATTTATGGGAGTATGAAAGAACCATTAAGTTTTGCAAATACGAAGCAAGTATTAAAAGAGATTTTAATAAAATATAAACAACCTTTTATAATTACAATTGATGCAGCACTCGGAAAAGAAGAAATGATAGAAAGAATAATTGTAGGAAGAGGAAATATTAAAATTGGTGCTTCATTAGGTAGAGATGCAAGTTGCAATTCACACATAAATATAAAAGCTGTTGTTGGAAAATACAAAAATGATAAAATGGAAAATTTTAATACATTAATAAATACAGATTTAAAAATGGTTAAGAAAATGGCCGATACAATAACTTATGGAATTAATCAAACTATACAAATAATTTAATAATGTATAGAATTGGTAAATTTGGCAAAGATTTATATAAATAAGATTAAGTATAAATTTTTGGAGGAATTAAAATGGATGTAAGTAATATGAAAAATATTATTGTCTTAAAGAATTTACCGTCAAATTTAGTGGAAGAAGCCATAGTAGTATTAAAGGAAAACAAAAAAGTAAAAAGATATCAATATGCAGACAGTGAAAATGTGAATATTGATAAGCAAAAAGCAGAGAAAACTGTAAATAATGAAGAAAAAGATAAAGATAAAAAATATATTTTGAAAGAGGCTGAGATGGTGATTAATAATTATATTTCAAAAATTGAAACTAGATCACCAAGATGGAAAAATAATATTAAACAACTTGAAAAGAAATATAAAAAATCTTTAAAATTAAATTTTGTATTGGGAATTTCTACAGTAATAAGCTTAATATTGAGTTTAATATAAAATAAATTAGTAATAAAACACCTTTTATGGACATATACATTAAAAAACAAAGGAAGAGGTGTTTTTATTATGGAAAGAATACTAAGCCAAGAGGATAGAATAAGAAGAGCTGAGGAAATTTATAATAGAAGAAAAACTGCAAACAGAAGCGGAATAAGAGTTTCGAGTGATAACGTAAATACAAGTAAAAATGAATGGTCTCTTTTTAAGAAAATGGCATTGCAACTGGCTATTTGTGCTGTTATTTATATTATTTTTTATTTAATAAAAAATACGAATTATATATTTTCAGAAGATGTTATTAATAAAACAAAAGAAATGTTGTCATATGACATTAATTTTGGAAATGCATATGCGCAAGTAAGTTCCTTTATAGAGAATAATAAAAATAAATTTATGATTCCTAGTATAGTTAATGAAGAGCAATCAAACGAACAGGTGAATGAGCAAGTAAATGAACAGTTAAACGAACAGGCAGGATCACAAGAAAATACAGTAGAAAATCAGGCGAAAAATACTAATGATCAAGAAACAGTGAGTAATCAAGTTACAAATACTGTAGTGCAAGGTGGCGTTGGAGGAGCTGAAGTAAATAATGTACAAGAAGAAAAAACTAATGAAACCGTAAAAAAGACACAGATGGAAATTGATGCAGAGTATGTTAAAAAGAAGTATAGTTTTAAGATACCGCTAAAAGGGACTATAACATCTAGATATGGAACAAGAGAACCAACAGAAATAGTGTCTGCAAATCACCAGGGAATTGATATTGGGGCAGATAAGGGAACTGCTATTTATGCAGCAATGGAAGGGACAGTGACACTTGTATCATCAGAAGGAGAATATCGGAAAACATGTTGAAATAAAAAATGGAGAAGTGTTAACCAGATATGCGCATTGCAATAAAATAGTAGTAAAAAAAGGAGCAAAAATTAAACAAGGACAGAAGATAGCAGAAGTAGGAGAGACTGGACGTGCTACAGGGCCACACTTGCATTTTGAGATTATAAGAAATGGAAGAACAATTAATCCGGAATATATACTAAAGTTTTAGAAATATAAATTTTAACATAAGAAGGGAGAATTTTGATATAAAATATATCAAAAAATAATAAACATGAATATAAAAGTTGATTTAAAAATATTTCTATTTTTATTATTATTTCTCGTGACATCTCAATTTAATATATACATATTATTAATGCTTTTTGCCTTTATACATGAATTAGGACATTTAGCTATGGGATTAATATTAGGATTTAAACCAAAAGAAATAAAGGTTACACCTGTAGGAATGAAAATAGAATTTGCAATAAAATGTGAAGAATATAATAAAAAAATATTAAAAGGAAATCTGCTAGGAATAAAGAGGGAGATTATAGCGTTAGCAGGACCTTTAACAAATTTTATTATAGTTATAATAGTTTCTATATTAAAAAACATAAAACCTGAACTAGAACAAATTTCTTTTTTTAGTATAACAACCATTAATCTACAAGATGTTATATATGCAAATTTGCTAATTGCAATATTTAATTTAATACCAATATATCCATTAGATGGAGGTAGGATAATTAAAGAAATATTACATATTTGTATAGGATTAAGAAAGTCTGAAAAATATACATACATGATTTCAAAAACAATGATTATATTATTAACAGCCATTTCAAGCGTTGTAATATTGTATATTAGAAATATATCAATATTAATTATAGTTGTATATTTATGGATATTAATGATAATTGAAAAAAGAAGATATGATACAAAAAGAAAGATACGAAAAATACAACAATTGCAACAGGTGGCTAATAGAGATTTAGAAAAAAACTTGCAAATCAAATAAAAACGTGATAAAATAGTAACGCTGAAAATAACGTTACTATTTTTTATAGTTTATATTACATATTTAATTATAAAATATATAACATTATTTTTACAATTCCTTACTTGCAGGAAAGAATGCAGGTTATATATCCATAAGGAGGTGAAAGATAATGAATAATTACGAAAGTATTATCATTATTAATCCAAATGTTGAAGAAGAAAAAATGAAAGCTTTAATAGAAAGATTCACAACATTGATTAATAGTGACGGTAAAGTAGAAAAAGTTGATGAACTTGGAAAGAAAAAATTAGCTTACGAAATTGGTAAAAACAAAGAAGGAAATTATGTAGTATTCGATTTTACAGCAAATCCAGGTCTAATTGCAGAATTAGAAAGAAATTACAGAATTACAGATGAAATAATAAAATTTATAGTAATTAAAAAATAATTCGGGGGCCTTTTATTTAGAAAGGAAAGGTGTAAAAATATGAATAAAGTAATTCTAATGGGTAGATTAACAAGAGACCCAGAAGTAAGATATACTCAAACGAGTAATACACTAGTTGCTTCATTTTCACTAGCTGTTAATAGAAGATTTGTAAGACAAGGCGAAGAAAGACAAGCAGACTTTATTAACGTAGTTGCTTGGGGAAAGTTAGGCGAATTTTGTAGTAAATATTATAAAAAAGGACAACAAGTCTCTATAATAGGAAGAATTCAAACTAGAACATGGGATGATGAACAAGGTCAAAAACATTATGTTACAGAAGTTGTAGCAGAAGAAGCATATTTTGCAGAAGGTAGAAGAGATGCAGATGCATCATCAAATTTTGATGCTACATTTGGAGCAATGCCATCTGCTAATAATGGTTCGGATTTTGAAATATCTTCAGGAGACGATTTACCATTTTAGATTAGATAGGGGGGAAAATTATGGCAGACAACAAGAAAAATAAAAGAAATAATAGAAACAATAATCAAGACGACAATTACAATCCAAAATTCAGAAAAATGAGAAAAAAAGTATGCCCATTATGTGCAGACAAGAACTTAGTTTTAGATTATAAAAATGCCGATCAATTAAAGAAATTTATTAATGATAAGGGAAAAATACTTCCAAGAAGAGCAACAGGAGCATGTGCAAAACATCAAAGAGATATTACTATAGCTGTAAAAAGAGCAAGACAAATTGCAATCTTACCATACACAGCAGAATAGTAAAAATATATGGAAAGAGTCAAGTAATGTTAAGGTTATTTGACTCTTTTTTGTTTTAATAAATTCCAACCATATTTTCTTTAAAAAATAAAGTTTATACATGATTAAACAAACACAAACTTGCGAATAATATTCATATATTATTGTAAAAGGAGTGGAATTAAAGTGAAAATTGGTGTTGCATTATCAGGTGGAGGAATACGAGGAATAGCTCATGCTGGAGTATTACAAGCGTTAGAAAACAATGGAATACATATAGATATAATTGGAGGGACCAGTGCAGGTAGTATGATAGCTAGTCTTTATGCAATGGGATATTCTCCTGAAGAAATCTATTTATTGTTTAGAAAAAATGCGAAAAAGATTGTTGGAATGAATGTATTGCCAATTATTTCAGGTTTAAAATCTTTTGTAAATAAAAGTTCACCAATTATGAATGGATTTAGAAACGGAAAAAATATAGAGGAACTATATAACGAAATAGCAAGAGAAAAGGGAATTGAGACATTAACACAAATAAAAATGCCAATAGTAATACCATCTGTAGATATAATGGAATCAAAAGAATATATTTTTACAAATATAGTTCCTGAAAAAGAAGATAAATCACAGTATATTACAGATATAAGTGTTGGAAAAGCCGTTAGAGCTAGTAGTAGTTTTCCGGCTGTTTTCAACGTATGCAATATCCATAAACATGCTTTTATGGATGGTGGAGCACTTGATAATATACCTGTAAATGAAGTAAAAAAACAAGGCGCAGATAAAGTTATAGCTGTAAAATTTGATGCTGATAAAATAGATGAAAAAAGTAATATAATGGATATTGTAATGAAAACAATTGATATAATGGGAAATAAGATTGCAGAAGAAAATTTAGAGCAAAGTGATTATGTATTAAATGTATATACTGATAAGGTTGGATTATTAGATATTAATAAACTGGACAAATGCTTTGAGTATGGGTATGAAGCAGTTATTAAGAATTTAGATGCTATTAAGGAGATTTTACAATAAAATATACTTAAACAGCTTGAAAAATGAGGGGAAAAATGGTATCATAGTATATGTAAAATTGGGAGGCATATGCAATGAAAAAATATATTAAATATATTGTAATCATATGTTTGATAATTATAATGTTAGCTGTTATAGGGTTTGCTGTTTCAAACAATAAAAATAATAGGAATCAAAATAAAAGCGAAAGTGGATCATTTAAAATTGTAACTACATTTTATCCACTTTATATTATGGCATCTAATATAACACAAGGTGCAAATAATATTGAATTAGTAAATATGGCAGACGTTAATGTTGGTTGTGTACATGATTATACACTTACTACTACAGATATGAAAAAATTAGAAAATGCAAATATTCTTATTGAAAATGGATTGGGATTAGAAAGCTTTATAGATAAAGTAACTTCATCAAATAAAGAAATACAGATTATTGATTCAAGTGAAAATATTCAAAATTTAATTAAAGAGGACGATGAAGTTAATCCTCATATATGGACAAGCATATCAAATTATATTTTACAAGTTGAAAACATACAAAAAGGGCTATGTGATAAAAATCCAGAAAATGCAGAAATATATATAAAAAATGCACAAGAATATATAAAGAAAATAGAAAAATTGAAAAATGATTATAATTCTAGATTAAAAAAATTAGAGGGTAAGGGTGCAATTATATTAAATGAATCTTTTGAATATTTAGCAAAAGATTTAGGAATTAATGCAACAGCAATTCATACTTCACATGAAGAAAGTAGTTTATCAGCAGAAAATTTAAAAAATATAATAAATACAGTAAAAAAAGATGATATTAAAATAATAATTGTAGATATTGATGATGATTTTAAAAATGCTCAGACAATTTCAAATGAAACAGGTGCACAAATTTATAAATTAGATTCAGGATTAAAAGGAGATATGGATATAAACTCATATATAAATAGTATGAATAGAAATTTAGAAACTTTAGACATAGAAGAATAAATAGATGATTTTGGAGAGGAATAATATATGGAGAAAGCTTGTGGATTACACTGCATAAAAATAAATAATATTGGAGTTAAATTTGGCAAAGAAATAGCTTTGAAAAATGTAAATATACATATTCATTGTGGAGAATTAACAGTTATAATCGGAAGAAACGGAGCTGGTAAAAGTACACTATTAAAGGCTATTTTAGGAGAAATTGAACATACGGGCAATATTACTTTTATAGATCAAAGAGATAATTTAGCTAAAAAAATAAAAATAGGATATGTCCCACAAAGCATAAATGTAGAAAAACATATGCCAACTACTGTCTATGATATGTTTGCATCATGTATTTGCCATACACCAGTATGTTTTAAGAAAAATAATAAAGTATATAACGAAATAAAAGAACATTTAAAATTATTTGGAGCAGATGGTTTAATAGATAAAAGTATTGGAGATCTATCAGGAGGAGAATTACAAAGAGTATTAATTAGTATTGCAACAAAACCTACTCCAAATTTACTAATACTAGACGAACCAGTATCTGGAATTGATAAAAATGGTATTAGAGATTTCTACCAAATAATAAATCGATTAAAAACGGAATATGATATGGCGATTATTCTAGTATCACATGATTTGGAATTGACAAAAAAATACGCAGATAAAATTGTCTTATTAGATAAAGAAGTAATAAAAGATGGAACACCAGATGAAGTATTTAATAGTCTAGAATTTAGAAATAGATTTGGAATATAATTAATGTAAATATTAAAATAAATGGAGGAAAGATGGAAGCAATATATAGTATATTAGAAACAATAATACCATTTGAATTTATAAATTATACTTTTATGAAAAATGCATTACTAGCGATAGTACTTGTTACGCCAGTGTTTGCAATATTAGGAACCATGGTTGTTAATAACAAGATGGCATTTTTTTCTGATGCATTAGGTCATTCAGCGTTAACAGGAATTGCTATTGGAATGGTTCTTGGAATTACAAATATAAATATAGGAATGATTTTGTTTGCTATAGTATTTGCATTATTGTTAAATTATGTGAAAAATAAAACATCATATGGAGCGGATACAATTATTAGTGTATTTTCATCAATAGCGATTGCACTGGGCTTAGCAATGTTGGCACAAAGTGGTAACTTTAACAAATATTCGAGCTATTTAGTTGGTGATATTTTAAGTATAACAAACGCAGAGATATTTTATGTATTAATTGCAGCAATTGTGGTATATACTTTTTGGTACTTTACATTTAACAAATTAAATATAATTAGTATTAATAGTACTCTGGCAAAAAGCAAAGGAATAAATGTTAAAAAAATTGATAATATATTTGTTGTATTAATAGCAATTATAGTAATGATTTCAATTAGATGGATTGGAATCTTACTTATAAATTCACTCTTAATATTACCAGCTGCAGCAAGTAGAAATATTGCAAACAATATGAGAAAGTATCATTTATTTGCAGTGCTATTTTCACTATTTTCTGGATTAACAGGACTTATTATTTCATACTACTTTAATGTTGGAGCAGGACCAATGATTGTAATAATATCAGGTATAATATATTTTGTAACACTATTAATAAAGAAAAAGTAAGGAGAGAAAAATGGAGAAAAAAAGAGTTTTAACAGGAGATAGACCAACAGGAAGATTACATATAGGACATTATTTTGGATCATTAAAAACAAGAGTAGAGATGCAAGAATCTGGAAAGTATGATCCATATATATTAATAGCAGATGTTCAGGCATTGACAGATAACTTTAATAATCCAGATAAAGTTAGAAAAAACGTAAGAGAAGTTATGATGGATTACTTATCAGTTGGACTAGATCCGCAAAAAACAACTATATATATTCAATCTATGATTCCGGAAGTAGCTGAACTTACTGTGTTTTACTCGAATTTAGTAACAATATCTAGGCTTCAAAGAAATCCAACAGTAAAAACAGAAATAGCTCAAAAGAAAGAGATTTTTGGAGAAAGTGTAACTTATGGATTTCTAGGATATCCAGTAAGCCAAGCCGCTGATATTACTGCATTTGAAGGAGCACTTGTGCCAGTTGGCGAAGATCAATTACCATTAATAGAACAATGTAAAGAAATTGTAAGAAAGTTTAATAGTATATATGGAGAAACTTTAATAGAGCCAGAAGCTGTACTTTCAAATAGCAAAAGAATAAAAGGATTAGATGGTAATGAAAAGATGGGCAAATCATTAGGAAATGCTATTTATTTATCTGATTCACCAGAAATAATAACTCAAAAAGTGATGAGTGCAGTAACAGATCCAAATAGAATTAGAAAAGACGATAAAGGAAATCCAGATATATGTATGGTAGCATACTATCATAATTTATTTAGTACACAAGAGGAATACAAGACTGTTTGTGAAGAATGTAGAGCTGGAGAAAGAGGCTGTGTTGCATGTAAAAAACAACTTGCAAATAATATAATAGAATTTTTGAAACCGATAAGAGAAAAAAGAAAATACTATGAAGATAGACCAGAGTTAGTAGATAAACTATTAATGGAAGGAACAGAAAAAGCAAGAAAAACAGCAGCACAAACAATGAAAAAAATAAAGAAAGCAATGAAATTAGATTATTTTGAATAATAAAAATCATTCAAATATAAAAGAAAGAGGAAAATGAAATGTTTACAGACTATGTAAAAATAATTGCAAAAGCAGGAGATGGAGGAAATGGTGCTATATCTTTTAGAAGAGAAAAGTATGTGGCAGCAGGTGGACCTGATGGTGGCGACGGCGGAAAAGGAGGAGATGTTTACTTCGAAGTAGACCCTAACTCAAATACATTAATAGATTTTAGATTTAAGAAGAAATTTAAAGCAGAAAATGGTAACAATGGTGAAGGAAGTAACAAATACGGAAAAAGTGGAGAAAATTTAACAATCAAAGTGCCAATAGGAACAGTAATAAAAGATGCTTCAAATAACAGAGTTTTAGCAGATTTATCACAAGAGGGACAAAGAGAATTAGTTCTAAAAGGTGGAAGAGGAGGAAAAGGAAATGCTCATTTTGCAACTTCTACAAGACAAGCACCTAGATTCTCACAAGATGGAGAAAATGGAGAAGAAAAAGAACTAATATTAGAGTTAAAATTACTTGCTGATGTTGGCTTAATAGGATTTCCAAATGTAGGTAAATCTACATTTTTAGGAAGGACAACTTCTGCAACACCTAAAATTGCAGATTATCATTTTACTACATTAGAACCAAACTTAGGAGTTGTAAAAACAGATTATGGAGATAGTTTTGTTATAGCTGATATTCCAGGAATTATTGAAGGCGCCAGTGAAGGAGTAGGCTTAGGCTTACAATTTTTAAGACATATAGAAAGAACAAGATTATTACTACATGTAATAGACGTATCTGGCTCTGAAGGAAGAGATCCTGTTGATGATTTTAATAAGATAAATTCAGAGTTACAAAAATATAGTAAGAAATTAAGTGAAAGAACGCAAATAATTGTAGCTAATAAAATAGATAGTATGCAAGATGAAAACTTATACAAAAACCTAGAAAATCTAGCAAAAGAAAAGAAACTTGAAATTTTCAAAATCTCTGCAGTAACTGGTGAGGGAGTAGATAAGCTAATTAAACATGTATCTGAATTACTAAAAATATTACCAAAAGAAGATTTGATAGAATATGAAGATAAAAAAGTATATAAGTTAGAAGAAAAAGACGATTACACTATAAGAAAAGACGAGGGTAAATTTGTAATAGAAGGTGAACCAGTAGAGAGAATAATGAGAAGAGTAAATATAGCAGACAATGAATCTCTATATTATTTCCAAAAGAATTTAGATGAACTTGGAGTTAACCAGAGATTAAAAGAAATGGGGATTCAAGAAGGAGACATTGTTAAAATAGCTGATTATGAACTTGAATGGGAAGATTAAAAAACAAAAAAATGTCAAAAATTTGTTTGACATTTTTTTGTTTGTGTGATATGATGTGGAAAATGAAAAATAGGAGTGATGTATTTTGAATCATAAAAGAGTAAAAGATGGCTTAAATAAAAGAGAAAAATCAATATTAAAGTATATTGCAAAGCAAATTGAAAAGAACGGTTATCCACCATCAGTAAGAGAGATAGGAAAAGCAGTAGGTTTAAGTTCAACAGCTACTGTACATGGATATTTAGCAAGATTAGAAGAAAAAGGTTATTTAAAGAAAGAAACTCAAAAAGGTAGAACATTAAAGCTACTAAAAGATGAAAATGGAGAATCTGTTGCTAAGAAAAAAAGAGAAGAGACTAAAGACTTTTATAGTGGTAGAGAAATGGTAGAAGTTCCTGTTATTGGAAAAATTACAGCCGGAGAACCAATTCTTGCAGTAGAAAATGTAACAGATACATTTCCAATTCCAATTGATTTTGTTGGAAATAGCGAAAGCTTTATGCTTACTGTCAGAGGAGAAAGCATGATAGAAGCAGGAATATTAAATGGAGATTATATTTTAGTTAGAAAACAAAACACTGCAGAGAATGGACAAATAGTAGTTGCATTAATAGATGAGGAAGCAACAGTAAAAACTTTTTATAAGGAAAAAGATCACATAAGATTACAACCTGAAAATAGCACAATGGATCCAATAATAGTTCCAAATTGTGAGATATTAGGCAAAGTAATAGGAGTATTTAGAAAGATGTAATTGCGTTATTAGCAGATGGAGGAAGTATATGGGGTATGGTGATTTTTGGTTTATTGACAAAAGAGTTCAAACAAAGAATTTAAAAAGATGGTTTCTATATGGCATTTTACTATTTGCATTTGTTACAGTAGGAGTTATTGTTGGAATAAAATCTATGTATCAGCCATTTAATAGTTATGTAGTAAGCAATGACGTTATTACTATTAAAGTAGATGAAGCTAAAAAAACAAATGTAAATGGATATGTAAAGGGAAGTATTTCCAATAATAGTGATTCGGAAGTAAATGGAAAATACATTAAATTTATCTTTTTATCAAAAAATGATGAAAACATAGGAAGCGAATACATAGAGATAGGTACATTAAAACCACAAGAAACTAAAACATATGAAGAAAAATTTAGATACCAAAATATAGATAAGCTCATTATAACTATTAGTGATTCTAAAGAATAATATATACAATAAAAAAATTAAAATGAACTAAAATTGATAAATAAAAAGATTTACAATTTTGGTTCATTTTTTTATGGTTTATATAAATAAAAAAATAAGTAAAAAACAATTGATATTTTTTTAGATATGTAATATAATTGTAACGAAAATGTAATAATAATGAAATAAACATGTAATAATATATATAAATAGTGAAAGGAAAGATGCAAATGTTTAACTGGGGACAAGATATAGGAATAGATTTAGGAACTGCAACAGTAATCGCATATGTAAAAGGAAAAGGAATAGTATTAAGAGAACCTTCTGTTGTTGCTGTTGATAATAACACAGGAGAAGTCTTAGCAGTTGGAAAAGAAGCAAGAAGAATGTTAGGTAGAACACCAGGAAACATTGTTGCAACTAGACCTTTACGCGATGGAGTTATTTCAAATTATACTGTAACTGAAAAAATGCTAAAATATTTCATTAATAAAGTTTGCGGAAAATTTATTTTTGCACCTCGTATAATGATTTGTATTCCATCACAAGTAACAGAAGTAGAAAAAAAGGCGGTAATTGATGCAGCCTCACAAGCAGGAGCTAAAAAAGTATATTTAATAGAAGAACCAATTGCAGCAGCTATTGGCGCAGGAATAGATATATCTAAGCCTTGTGGAAATATGGTAGTAGATATAGGAGGAGGAACTACAGACATAGCGGTTATTTCTCTTGGAGGGTCTGTTGTAAGCGAATCATTGAAAATTGCAGGAGATAAACTTGACGAAGCAATTGTAAAATATATTAAGAAAAAACATAATGTGATGATAGGCGAAAGAACGGCTGAAGATTTAAAGATTAATATAGGATGCGTATATCCTAAAATTCAGGATATGGAAATGGATGTTAGAGGTAGAGATCTAATTACAGGACTTCCAAAGACTATTACAATTCATTCAAGTGAAATGCTAGAAGCATTAATAGAACCAGCCATGATGATAGTTGACAGTGTTCATTCAGTATTAGAAAAAACACCACCAGAACTTGCTGCGGATATAAGTGATAGGGGAATTTACATGACAGGTGGAGGTTGCTTGGTGGATGGATTAGATAAATTAATTCAAGCAAAAACAGGAATTAATGTTATGATCGCACAAGAAGCAATATCATGTGTAGCCCTTGGAACAGGAAAAGCACTAGATAATTTAGATTCTTTAGATGGAAGAAGAAAGTAAAACATAAATAAAAATCTAATGTGAAAAAAACATTAGGTTTTTTTATGTGTAAATAACGTTACATAGTATATTATTTGATAAGATTACTATTACATAAAATACTTGCATAATCTTATAATAAATTATATAATATATATTGATTTTATATTTTTAAAGGTGAAATGAATGAATAAAACTAAGCGAAAAATATTTGAAACATCAATGAAATTATTTGCTGATAAGGGCTATGATGCAACAAGTATAGAAGAAATTACGGCAACCGTAGGGGTTGCAAAAGGAACACTATATTACCACTTTTCTAGCAAAGAAGAGATATTTCAATTCTTGGTTGAAGAAGGTGTTAAGTTATTAAAAAATAGCATTATAATCAAAACAGAAAAAATGAATAATACTATAGATAAATTAAGGGCAATAACGTTAATTCAAATAAAAATATTATTCAAATATGAAAGCTTTATGACAATTATATTAAGTCAAATATGGGGTAACGATGAGCGTAGTCAACTATGCAAAAAGTATGTATTTGAATATATTCAAATGATAGAGGAAATTGTTATAGACGGAATAAAAAAAGATGAAATAATACAAGGAGATAGCAATGTAATCGCATCCGGAATATTTGGATTTATATCATCAAGTTTTATTTATAAAATGAGACACGAAGGAGAGATTGATGTACAAGAACTATTTTCAGAAGTAGATAACTTGTTCATAAAAAAATTAGCAAAGCAAAAATAGGAGTGAGTATATATGAGAATATTAAAGGATTTTAAGATACCAGATTTTAAGTTTCCTAAATTTAAAATGAAAGAACTATCAGAAATTGATGAAGTAAAAGTTGATTATGAAGCAGTAAAAAAAGCAGAAGAAAACAAGAAGAAAAAAGAAAATAAAAATTATGAAGGAACACATTTTGAAACTATTAAGCAATCATTTATTAATAGTTTAGAAAAATATCCAGAAAATACATTTATGCTTGAGAAATTTAATCCAAAGGGTGAATGGACAAAAATAAAATATGAACAATTTTGTAATGAAGTAATAGGGTTTGGAACTGCATTAACAAGAAAATTAGGACTAAAAGATACAAGAGTTGTTATAATAGGTGAAAATACTTATCACTGGTATGTATCATACATGACAATGCTATGTGGAGCAGGAATTGCTGTCCCAGTAGATAAAGAATTACCAGAAAATGAAATCGAAAACGTAATAAAAAGATCAAAAGCATCAGCTGTCATATTCTCTACAAAGAAATCAGAGGTAATAAAAAGAGTTTCTGAGAAGTTACCAGATGTAAAATATTTTATTCAAATGAATTCAGATAGTGAGTTAGCAAATAGATTTGTAGGAATGCAATATTTAATAGATGAAGGAAAACTATTAGTAAAAAACGGAGATAATAGCTTCATGGATATACAAGTTGATCCAGATGAATTTAAGGTGTTACTATTTACTTCTGGAACAACATCAAATGCTAAAGGAGTTATGCTATGTAATAGAAACTTAGCAGAAAATATTAATGCAGCATCAGCATATGTTGACTTAAGATCAGATGATAGACTAATGTCTATACTTCCTTTACATCATACATATGAATCTTCAATCGGATTTTTATACCCTTTTGCAATGGGATCATCAATTAGCATATGCCAAGGGTTAAAATACATAGTTCCAGATTTGAAAGAAACAAATCCAACAGCATTATTAACTGTTCCATTACTTGTAGAAAATTTATATAAGAAAATAAATGCAAATATTAAGAAAAGCAAAAAAGATGGATTAGTAAATTCAATGATACATGTTACAAATGCATTAAAGAATGTTGGAGTAGATATAAAGAGAAAAGTATTTGCAGAAATATATGAGAACTTAGGTGGTAAAATTAGAATTATAGTTTCTGCAGCTGCACCAATAGATGCTAAAATAGGAAAGTGGCTTGAAGATATAGGAATTACATTCTTACAAGGATATGGATTAACAGAAACAGCGCCTATTGCAGCGTTAACACCAGACTTTCAAACGAAAGTTGGATCTGCCGGTAAAGCAGTTGTATGTGCTGAGCTAAAAATTGACAATCCTAATGAGAATGGTGAAGGAGAAGTATTGATAAAAAGCCGCACATTAATGTTAGGATATTACGAAGATGAAGAAGCAACACATGATGCTATAATAGAAGAAAATGGTGAAAGATGGTTTCACTCAGGAGATATAGGATACTTAGATAATGAAGGATTTTTATATATAACAGGAAGAAGTAAAAATGTAATTGTAACACAAAATGGTAAAAATATATATCCGGAAGAAATAGAATTAATGCTTTCAAATATACCAGAAATAAAAGAATGTATGGTATATGGAAAAAAAGATGAAAAAGAAGACAAGGAATTAATAATTTCCGTAAAGGTTATACCAAATTATGAAGAAATTGAAGCTAAACATGGAAAAAATCTTACGGAAGAAGAAGTTTACAAGATTATTTGGGAAAAAATTAAAGAGGTAAATAAAAAGCTAACATCATACAAAGCTATTAAAAACCTTGAGATTAAACATGATGAGTTTGTAAAAACAACAACTATGAAAATTAAGAGATATGCTGAACTAAAAAAAGACAAATAAATCTATATTTCCCCTTGACTTTGCAACGATTTTGTAATAAAATTGTAATGAAATTAGAAAATCGTAAAAATCCTAGTGAGATTCAAAGCGATATATTATATTACAAAAGCACGTAGGATAAAGGAGGGAAGGTTTACAATGTCTAGATCTGGCATAGTAAACGTGAGAATGGTAATCACGGAAGAAAAAATATTATCAAATATTGATAAGGTACAAAAATTAATTAATCCAAATAGTAAGAAGCAAATAGTTCAATTAGAAGAAGATGCGTATTTTAAAGACTTAATAGAATCAATAAAAACATATTTAATTGAATATCCAAAAAAGAAAAATTTTCCAATTAGCGTATACAAAGCAGCTTACGGATTAGTAGAATATGCAACAAATCAATTTGAAGAAAATACAAAGAAAATAGAAGAATTAATAAGACAAAGAGAAAAAAATATTGCTTTATCAGCAAGTTTAAAAGAAACTTTAAATGCTATAGAAAATAGAGATGAGAATTGGAAGGAAAGTGTTAAAAATATATCAGGACAATTTCCAGAAGATATTATAGATACATTAAATTTAATTGGAAGAACAAAATCAAATAAATCTCAAAACTATCAAGATGCTGTAAAATTGATTAATGCAAGAATTAATAATCTAGAGACTAACTTACATATTGAAATAGATATGGAAAGAATAGAAGATAGATCAAAAGCTCTAAGCTATATAGGAATAGAAGTAGCTGATGCATTAAAATTAATACCAACACCTGAAGAGCCTATTATAGAAGAAATTCAAGAACAAGAAGAAGCTCCTATTCAAGTACAAAATAATGTTGTTGAAGAAAAAGCTGAAAAGGAATACTTAGAACAAACAAGAGTAGAAATAAAACCAAGTTTGTGGCAACGTATTAAAAATAGCAAAGTAGTAAGAGCAATCTCATATGCCATGAAAATTAAAATTGTACTTCAAAAACCTGCTGCATTACCAGAAGGTAGAGGAGAATAAAATGAAATGTAAAAAAATCCGATAAAAATTATCGGATTTTTTTTGGGGGTTAAATTTATATAATTAGTACAAAATAGGCTGATAACCACTTCAAATATGAATTTAAATCCTAAACAAGATGAAGTAGTTGTTAATGTAATTATAGATGGTAATATTATAAAAAATAATCTAGATTATACGGGAAATGATGAAATGCGGATTAAAAAGCAATTAGTTTCGCAAGGTGTTAAAGTCGAAGATGTATTTTTAACAACTTGTGATACTAAAAATGATTTGAGTGTGTATTTAAAGAAAAATTTTAATAAAACACATGATGTTTTTGAATAAAAAGAAAGAAGCAAGTTTGAACTTGCTTCTTTCTTAGACTGTTAACAAAGTATATAAAAATATTTTGCTCAAACAGATTTACTATTGGTGGGCAGGGATGGATTCGAACCATCGTACTCGTATGAGAACAGATTTACAGTCTGCCGCCTTTAGCCACTCGGCCACCTACCCAAATATTAAATTAAAAAGAAAATGGTGCGCCCTCAAGGATTCGAACCTTGGACCCACCGGTTATGAGCCGGTTGCTCTGACCAACTGAGCTAAGGGCGCATCTCAACGCAATTCTAAGTATAAAACATTTTATATTATATGTCAATACTTTTTTGTAAAAAAAAGAAAATATTTTCAAGTAAAAAATTATATATAAAAAATATATATAATTTCAAGAAAAATACCTATAAAAGATAACAACCCGTAAACAATTTGTTCACAAAAAAATCACAAATATTTTTAGCAATTTGTATTGACAATTGCTAAAAATGGATATAATATATAGTAAGTTTAGCAGTCAAGAAGTTGAATTGCTAAAAGAAGGTGTAAAAGTGGATAATAGAAAGAAAAAAATATTACAAGCAATTGTAGAAGAGTATATAAATACTGCGGAGCCAGTTAGTTCTGGTAGCATTGTAAAAAAATATGGGTTAGACCTAAGTAGTGCTACAATAAGAAATGAAATGGCAGACTTAGAAAAAGTAGGATATATAGAAAAAACACATACATCTAGTGGAAGGGTTCCATCAGCTAAAGGATACAGATTATATGTAAATGAATTACTGAATGATCAAAATATAAGTATAGATGAGATTAAATATATTCAGTCAAAACTTGAAACACGAGTAAATGAAATAGAAGAATTAACCAAAATAGCAACTAGCACATTATCAGAAGTTACACATTATACAACTGTGGCAATAGGACCTAAAACAGCAATGCAAAATATAGAAGAAATAAAGTTTGTGTTATTGGGAACCAGAATGTTAATGGCAGTAATACTAACAGATAGCGGAATTATAAAAGAAACTATTATTAAGTTTGATGAAGACATAACAAATGAACAAGTAGACACCTTGAACTTTATATTTAATAATAAATTAAAAGGAAAACCATTAGAAGAGATAGACAAACCCCTAGAGGAATATATTTTTTCACATATGAATTATAGTTTGAAGGTAATTAAACCTATATTAACTCAGTTAAATAAAACAATCAATTGTGAAAATAGAATATATCTGGAAGGTGCCAATAAAGCATTTGATTTACCTGAATTTAAAAGCTTAAATGTTGTAAAGAACTTTATGAATGTTATTGACCAAAAAGAAATTGTTACAGATCTATTAACAACTGGATTTGCAGATGACATTAATGTATATATAGGTAATGAAAATGAAAATGAACAATTAAAAGATTTTAGCATTGTTACTTTTAAACACAGATATAAAAATAAAGATTTAGGAACAATTGGGATCATAGGACCAACTAGAATGGATTATTCAAAAGTTATATCTGTTATGAAGTATATTAGTAAAAAACTTAATGGTGAATAACATAATATAATTAAAGAAAAAAGAAAGAAGGGATAAAATGGCCGAAAAGGAAGAAAATAAAGAGGCGGAACTAAAAAAAGAAAAAAATAATAGTGATGAGATAATTGAATTAAAAAAGCAAATAGATACTCAGAAAATTGAATTAGGAGAAACAGAGGATAGATTAAAAAGAGTTGCAGCAGAATTTGACAACTATAAAAAAAGAAGTGCAAAAGAAAAAGAAATGATGTACAATTCTTTATTAGCAGATATTATTTCAAAATTTTTGCCAATAGTAGACAATTTAGAGAAGGCATTAGAAGCAAAAACAGAAGATGAAAATTATAAACAAGGAATAGAATTAGTATTAAGACAATTTAAAGATGTGCTAACAGCTAGTGGAGTAAAAGAAATGGAAACTGTTGGAAAAACCTTTGATCCTGAATTACATGAAGCTGTAGGATCTGTGATAGATGAGAATTTAGGAGAAAAAGAAATAAAACAAGAATATAGAAAAGGCTATATGATTGGAAATAAAGTTATTAGACATTCAATGGTAATAGTTGCAAATTAGAAGTGATGTAGTTACAGTATATAATTTAAATGTAAGTACATAAATAATAAGTTATTAATTTTAAAAATATATAATAAATATGCTTAAGGAGTGTCCCCGATATGCCAAAGTGGCAGAAAAAGGAACGTCCCCTAAGTGCCAAAAGAAAGGAAGTTTTAAATTATGGGAAAAATTATAGGTATTGACTTAGGAACAACAAATTCATGTGTTGCAGTAATGGAAGGTGGAGAACCAGTTGTAATTCCTAATGCTGAAGGAAATAGAACAACACCATCAGTTGTTGCTTTTTCAAAAAATGGAGAAAGATTAGTAGGACAAATTGCAAAACGTCAAGCTGTTACTAATCCAGATAACACAGTTATATCAATCAAAAGAGATATGGGAACAAATAGAAAAGTAAAAATAGAAGGTGACGAATTTTCACCACAAGAAATTTCAGCAATGATACTTCAAAAATTAAAAGCAGATGCTGAAAATTATTTGGGACAACAAGTAACACAAGCTGTTATTACTGTGCCAGCATACTTTAGTGATAGCCAAAGACAAGCTACAAAAGATGCAGGAAAAATAGCAGGACTTGAAGTATTAAGAATTATTAATGAACCAACAGCAGCAGCATTAGCATTTGGTATGGATAAAGAAGACCAAGATCAAAAAATTATGATTTATGATTTAGGTGGAGGAACATTTGATGTATCTATTCTAGATATTGGTGATGGTGTATTCGAAGTTCTAGCAACAAACGGAAATACAAGACTTGGTGGAGATGACTTTGATGAAAGAATTATTAATTATTTAGTAGATGAATTCAAAAAATCAAATGGAATTGACTTAAGAACAGATAAAATGGCAATGCAACGTTTAAAAGAAGCAGCTGAAAAAGCTAAAATAGAGCTTTCAGGAATGCAACAAACACAAATTAACTTACCATTTATTACAGCAGATGCTAACGGACCAAAACACTTAGATGTTACATTAACAAGAGCAAAATTTGAAGAATTAATTAGTGACTTAATCGAAGCTACTAAAATACCAGTTCAAAATGCTTTAAAGGATGCAGGAATTACAGCTGCAGATTTACACAAAGTATTATTAGTTGGTGGATCTACAAGAGTTCCAGCTGTTCAAGAAGCAGTTAAAAAGATAACAGGAAAAGAGCCAGATAAAGGAATTAACCCAGACGAATGTGTTGCTATTGGTGCAGCAATTCAAGGTGGTGTTCTTTCAGGAGATGTAAAAGACTTAGTATTATTAGATGTAACACCATTATCATTAGGTATTGAAACATTAGGTGGAGTATTTACAAAATTAATTGAAAGAAATACAACAATACCAACTAAGAAATCACAAGTATTCTCAACAGCAGCAGATGGACAAACAAGTGTTGAGATTCACGTTTTACAAGGTGAAAGAGAAATGGCTGCATATAACAAAACATTAGGAAGATTCCAATTAACAGGAATTCCAGCAGCACCTCGTGGAGTACCTCAAATTGAAGTAACATTTGATATTGACGCAAACGGTATAGTTCACGTATCTGCAAAAGATATGGCAACAGGAAACAGTCAACAAGTTGCAATTACAGCAAGCACAAACTTATCAGATGAAGATATCGATAAAGCTGTTAAAGATGCAGAAGCACATGCAGCAGAAGATAAAAAGAGAAAAGAAGAAATTGAAGTTAGAAACAATGCTGAAAGTTTAGTATATAATTGTCAAAAAACAATAAATGATTTAGGCGATAAGATTAGCGGAGAAGAAAAAGCTAAAGCTGAAACTGAAATCGAAAATGTTAAAAAGGCATTAGAAGGAACAGATGTTGAAGCTATCAAATCTGCAACAGAAAAATTAACAACAGTATTCTATTCAATTTCAGAAAAGATCTATTCACAATCAGCAGGAGCTGCAAATGCTGCAGGTGCTGAGAATGCAACAAATACAGAAGGACCAAAAACTGATACAAATGGCAACGTATATGATACTGATTACAAAGTAGAAGAAGATGGAGACAAAAAATAATAAAAAATAAAGGGAAGTGAGAGGTAAAAAAGCTTCTCACTTTCATTTGAAAAGGAAAGGTATAGTTCGTAAAATGGCAAATAAAGACTATTATGAAATATTAGGTGTAGATAAAAAAGCTACTGATGAAGAATTGAAAAAAGCTTATAGAAAATTAGCTAAAAAATATCACCCAGATGCAAATCCAGATAATAAAAAAGAAGCAGAAGCAAAGTTTAAAGAAGTAAACGAAGCTTATGAAACATTATCTAATCCTCAAAAGAGACAGATGTATGATCAGTTTGGAACAGCAGATCCACAGGCAGGATTTGGAGGAGCAGGAGGACCTTTTGGAGGTCAAAATGGGTATTATTCTTATTCAACATCAGGGTTTGATGGATTTAGTGACTTTGGAGATTTAGGAGATATCTTTTCTTCATTCTTTGGTGGTGGATTTTCAAGTGGTAGAAGTTCAAAAGGAGCAAATCAAGGTCCAAGAAAGGGTGCAGACTTAAGATATGATTTAGAGATAAGCTTTGAAGAGGCATTTTTAGGTACAGAAAGATATGTTAATTTAACAAGAAATGAAACCTGCTCAACATGTCATGGAGAAGGAGCAAAACCTGGTACGAAGAAGCAAAAATGTAATGTATGTGGTGGTACAGGACAAATAAAACAAATGCAAACAACAATTTTAGGACAAATGCAAACAGTAAGAACATGTACAAATTGCCATGGAACAGGTGAAGTAATTCAAGAACCATGCGTAGATTGTAAAGGAAAAGGAACTGTTAGAAAATCTGTTAGAATATCTGTTAAAATCCCAGCTGGAATTGATGAGAACCAGACTATTGTACTAAGAGGTGAGGGAGAACCAGGAGAAAAAGGTGGAGCAAAAGGAGATTTATACATAACTATTCACCTAAAAAGACATAGCATATATAACAGAAAAGTGCAAGATGTCTTATGCGAAGTGCCAATTACATTTACACAAGCTACACTTGGTGCAGATCTTGTTATTCCTATGGTTGATGGTACAAAGGAAACTTATAGAATACCAGAGGGAACACAAAATGGTACAAAATTTACAATTAGAGGAAAAGGATTTAAGAATTTAAATAGTGGATATCAAGGAAATTTTGTGTTTACAGTGTCTGTACAAATTCCTAAAAAATTATCAAAAGAGCAAAGAGAGATTTTGACTGAACTTGCCAAAACTATGAATGAGCAGCCTCCTATTAAGAAAAGAGGAATATTTGGATAATATATAATATAAATAAAAATAAATAAAAGACAAAAAAGTGTAGAATTCTACACTTTTTTGCATATTATATATTAATAGTATCTTGTTGGATGCTATTAGGGGGTGGCAAATATGTTTGATAATGATTGTTATTGCAAACCAAATAAAAATTGTTCAAAACCTGTTATAGCATTAATTATAGCGTTAATTACTTTTGTTGCAGGAGTACTTGTAGGAGCTTTAACTGGAATATTTAGTGCGCTAGGTTTAGGAGCTTTTGTAGCAATACTTGCAATTTTAATTATACTATTAATTATACAAACTATATTAGCAATATGTTGTATAAAGCCAAAACATGATAAATGCTGTTAATAAAGAAATAAGGATATACTTTTATTAAGTATATCCTTATGTTTATGTTTTAATTAAATACCGTAAAATTTGTTTTGCTCTTTCAACGTCTTCAGAGGTTGCAGTAGGAACTCCTTCTAACTCATATTTACATCCAAGTTCTATCCATTTAAATTTTCCTAGGTCATGATATGGAAGAATTTCTACTTTTTTAACTGTATTTAATTCAGAGAGAAATTCTTTTAAATCTTTCAAATCTTCTTCTTTATCTGTATATCCAGGTACTAATACTTGACGAATCCAGATATCTTTACCTTGTTTACTTAGATATTTAGCAAATTCAAGTTCTTTCTTATTTGAAACACCAGTTAGGTCTTTGCAGATTTCATCGTTTATACATTTTATATCTAATAAAAATAAATCTGTTAAATCAATTAATTTTTTCATGTCCTCTGTAATATCAAATGAACCAGATGTATCTATTGCAGTATGAATACCAAGCGATTTTAATTTGGAGAAAAACTCAATTAAAAAGTTCATTTGCAAAAGAGGCTCTCCACCACTTACAGTAACACCACCACCAGATACAGCAAAGTAGTTTTTGTATCTAGAAACTTTTGCAACAAGTTCGTCAGAAGTGTATTCCATTCCACCATTCAAATTCCAAGTATCTCTGTTTTGGCAGTATTTGCATTTTAAAGCACAACCTTGCATAAATATAACATATCTGATACCAGGACCATCTACGGCACCGAATGACTCAAATGAATGTATTCTAGCTATTTTGGGTTCCATTTTTTCCTCCTAAAATAAATATAATAAGTGATATAAAAGATAGTGAAATATGTTACCAACAATCACTATCTTTTATTTAGTATATATTATAAGAATTTATTTAATTAAATTCTTTCATGAATTGTTCTGTGAATTACATCTAATTGTTGTTCCCTTGTTAATTTAATAAAGTTTACTGCATATCCAGAAACACGAATTGTAAGTTGTGGATAGTTTTCTGGGTGTTCCATAGCGTCTTCTAGTAATTCTCTATTAAATACATTAACATTAATGTGATGACCTGTTTGCTTGAAATATCCATCTAACATGCTTACTAAGTTATTAACTTTAGTATCTTCATCTTTTCCAAGTGCTGCAGGAGTGATTGAGAATGTGAATGAGATACCATCTTCTGAATATTCATATGGAAGTTTAGCAATTGTATTCATTACAGCCAATGCACCATTTGAATCTCTTCCATGAAGTGGGTTAGCACCAGGACCAAAAGGTTCTCCAGCACGACGTCCATCAGGAGTATTTCCAGTATTTTTACCATATACAACATTTGAAGTAATTGTTAAAATTGATAAAGTATGTTTTGATCCTCTGTATGTGTGGTGTTTTTGTAATTTTCTTAAGAAAGTTTTTACAATATCAACAGCAATAGAATCTACTCTATCATCATCATTTCCGTATTTAGGAAAGTCACCTTCAACAGCATAATCAACTGCAAGACCAGTCTCATCTCTAATAACTTTAACTTTAGCATATTTAATTGCAGAAAGTGAATCAGCAACTACTGATAAACCTGCAATGCCACAAGCCATTGTTCTTAAAATATCTTCATCTCTATCATGTAAAGCCATTTCTAAAGCCTCATATGAATATTTATCATGCATATAATGAATTGCATTTAATGCTTTTATATATATTTTTGCAACATAATCCATCATATTATCAAATTTTTCCATAACTTCATCATAATCTAGATATTCTGAAGTAATAGATTGAAATTTTGGTGCAACTTGCTTTCCACTATTTTCATCCCTACCACCGTTAATTGCATAAAGTAATGTTTTAGCAAGGTTTGCTCTTGCACCGAAGAATTGCATTTGTTTACCAATTTTCATTGCTGATACGCAACATGCAATACCATAATCATCACCTAAAGTAATTCTCATTAAATCATCATTTTCATATTGAATAGAAGATGTTTTTACTGATATGTCAGCACAGAATTTTTTGAAACCTTCTGGTAAACGGTTAGACCATAAAACAGTTAGGTTTGGTTCTGGTGCAGGACCTAAGTTATCAAGTGTATGAAGAATTCTGAAAGAGTTTTTAGTTACTAATGTTCTTCCATCAATACCCATACCACCAATGCTTTCAGTAACCCAAACTGGATCACCACTAAATAGAGCATTATATTCTGGAGCTCTTAGGAATCTAACCATTCTTAATTTCATTATAAAATGATCCATTAATTCTTGTGCTTGATCTTCTGTTAAGATACCATTTTGTAAATCTCTTTCAATAAATATATCTAAGAAAGTAGATGTTCTACCTAAACTCATAGCAGCACCGTTTTGATCTTTAACAGCTCCAAGATATCCAAAATATAGCCATTGAATAGCTTCTTTTGCATTCTTTGCAGGAACAGATATATCAAATCCATATTTTTCAGCCATCTTCTTTAAGTCTGTTAATGCATTTATTTGATCCGCAATTTCTTCACGTTTTCTAATAACTTCTTCAGTAAATTCTGGTGTATCAAGAGTTTCTAAATCAACTTTCTTTTGGGCAATTAATACATCTACACCATAAAGTGCAACCCTTCTATAATCACCTATAATTCTTCCACGTCCGTATCCATCTGGAAGACCTGTTATTAAGTGAGAACTTCTAGCAGCTCTTATATCAGGAGTATAAACTTGGAAAACACCATCATTATGTGTTTTTCTTAAATTGTGATATATATAATCTGTTTCTGGATCAACTGTAAATCCATAGCTTTCAGCTGATTTTTCTACAATACGAATACCACCATTTGGCATAATTGCTCTTCTTAAAGGTGCATCTGTTTGAAGACCAACTATTTCTTCTAGTTCTTTATTTATATAACCTGCATCATAAGCATTTATTGAAGAAGGAGTTTTACAATCTGCATCTAAAACACCTCCATTATCTCTTTCTTTTTTATAAAGTTCTAAAACTTCATTCCATAATTTTTTTGTCTTTTCTGTAGGACCAACTAAAAAGTTGCTATCTCCTTCATAAGGTGCATAGTTGCTTTGAATAAAACCTCTAACATCTATTTCTTTTGTCCATTCTCCGGCTTTATTAAAGCCATCCCATTGTTTAAAATCCATAAAGTACCTCCTTAAAAATATTTTATTTTAAATATAGTAAATGAGTAAAATATCATTTATAATGCATTGATTAGCATATCATATATTGTAACAATTATCAAGATAAATATCGAATAATGTCAAAAAAATATTACTTATATTTAATAGTATAAGTAATATTTTTTTTATTATACAAATCATAAAAATTAAGCTTCTTCACTTATTACTTTAGCAACTTTGTAAATTAATTTTTGTGCTTTAGGTGTTGCGTTATTTAAAAGTTCATTAAATTCAGAATCTAAGTAATTGTCAGAGGTGCTAGATGCACCATTTAATATATAACCTTCTGTAACTCCTAAAATGTCACAGACTTGACTTAATCTTTTTAAACTAATATGAGAATTTCCACGTTCAATTCTACTTAAAAAAGCGATAGATACATCAAGCTTTTCTGCTAATTTTTCCTGTGTTAAATTCTTTTCTGTTCTTGCTTTTTTCAATCTTTCACCAATAATTGTGTAATCTAAAGCCATAAATTTCACCTCTCCTTTATTTATGAAATATAGCATTTATAGGTCTAATTTTACAGAAACTACATAGTTAAGATTTACTATATTTCTGCAAAAGTTATAGTTATAAATTTATAGTATAGTTTGGCTAATAAAAGAACGAATATTCAAATTTAATAAAAAAACGCAATAAAAATTTAAAATAAAAAAAACTGGCGTAAATTGCCAGTTTTTTTTATTTTAAATTTAATAATTTTCACAATTAATTTCAAAGTAAGATTGAGGGTGTTTACAAACAGGGCATACTTTAGGTGCTTCTAGTCCAACGTGAATATGTCCACAGTTTCTACATTTCCATACAACTATACTTCCTTTTTTGAAGACGTTTCCTTCTTCTATATTTTCAAGTAATTTTCTATATCTTTCTTCATGATGTTTTTCAACTTCTGCAATTCCTCTAAAAGTTGCAGCAATTTCTGTAAAACCTTCTTCATCAGCTTCTTTTGCAAATGTTGCATACATATCTGTCCATTCGTAATTTTCACCTGCAGCAGCGTCAGCTAAATTTGATTTAGTATCACCTATACCTTGTAAATATTTAAAATGTAATTTTGCGTGTTCTTTTTCATTTTCAGCTGTTTCTAAAAATATTGCAGCTATTTGCTCATATCCTTCTTTTTTTGCTACACTTGCAAAATAAGTATATTTATTTCTTGCTTCTGATTCTCCTGAGAAAGCAGCTCTTAAATTTGCTTCTGTTTTTGAACCTTTTAATTCCATAATAATTACCTCCTAATTAACATATAAACATTGTTTACATTTTAAAGAATAATATTACATTACATTTAAAAAGTCAAGAAAAAAATGAACAAAAGCGATGAAAGTACATACAATATAATATTAAGATTTAGGAGGTGTTTTATGGGACTAACGAGCAATTCAACAGGAAACAAAGTACTAAATGAGGATATGCAAGCAATAAAAGAAAAAGCAGAATATACAATTGCTATTGCACGGCAATCCAAATGTGGGAAAATCCACTATATTTAATAGTTTGACAGGTATGCATCAACATACGGGAAATTGGCCGGGAAAGACAGTAGCAAATGCTGTTGGAACATGTACATATCATAATAAAGAATTACTGTTAGTAGATATTCCAGGAACATATTCTTTAATGTCTAATTCTGAAGAGGAAGAAATCGCAAGAAATTATATATGTTTTGGTAATCCAGACACAACTGTGGTTATTTTAGATGCTACATGTTTAGAAAGAAATTTAAATTTAGTTTATCAAATTATGGAAATTACACCCCAAATAGTTGTATGTGTTAATTTAATGGATGAAGCAAAGAAAAAAGGAATAAAAATAGATTTAGAAGAAATGGAACAAATACTAGGAGTCCCTGTTGTAGGGACTATTGCAAGAAAGAAAAAAACATTAAATAATTTGCTTAATAAAACAGTTGAAGTATGTAAGAGTAAAGAAATATTTCCTAAAAAAATAAAATATTTACCTATTATAGAAAAATGTATAGAAGTTTTAAAACCCGAAGTTGAAAAGATACTACCAGATGATAAAAAATATTTATCAAGATGGATCTGCTTAAAACTGATAGATGGAGAGAAAAAAATTATTAATGAGATAAATAATAATTTAAATATAGAATTAGATAATAAACCAGAACTAAATAAAACATTACAAAATGTAGAAGAAATATTAGAAAACAATGGTGAGCAAATAGGAAGAGTACAGGATAAAATAATTTCTAGCATAGTATTTAAAGCCGAGAATGTGGTTCAAGATGTAGTTAGCTATGACAATAGAGATTATAATTATAAAGACAGAAAAATTGATAAAATAATTACATCGAAAAAATTTGGAATTCCAATCATGATTATATTTTTAGGAATTATATTTTGGCTTACAATAGTAGGAGCAAACTATCCCTCACAATTACTATCACATCTTTTTAATTGGTTACAAGAAAAAATTATATATGTTTTTGAATATTTAAATGCTCCTCAATGGATGAAAGGAATTTTAATTGATGGAATGTATAGAACACTTACGTGGGTAATTGCTGTCATGCTTCCACCAATGGCAATTTTTTTCCCACTCTTTACAATATTAGAAGACCTAGGATATTTGCCACGATTAGCATTTAATCTAGATAAATTCTTTAGAAAAGCAGGGAGCTCACGGAAAACAAGCACTTACAATGTGCATGGGATTTGGTTGTAATGCAGCAGGAGTTATTGGTTGCAGAATTATAGATTCACCAAGGGAAAAATTAATATCAATAATAACAAATGCATTCGTGCCATGTAATGGAAGATTTCCATTTTTAATTACAATAGCAATGATATTTTTTGCAGGAAAATTATCTAGCGGGCTTGCATCTGTTGTTTCAACACTTGCTGTAATGGTAGTTGTACTAATAGGCATAATGTTGACATTTGCTATATCAAACATATTATCTAAAACAATATTAAAAGGAGTTTCATCTTCATTTATTTTGGAGTTGCCACCATATAGAAAACCACAAATAGGGAAAATATTATTTAGATCAATATTTGACAGAACCTTATTTGTATTAGCAAGGGCAATTAGTGTTGCTGCACCTGCAGGTATTGTTATATGGATAATGGCAAACCTACAGATATCAGATATAAGTCTTTTAACTTATGTAGCGAATTTTTTAGATCCTTTTGCTAAACTAATGGGGTTAGATGGGTATATTTTAACGGCATTTATTTTAGGATTTCCTGCCAATGAAATTGTTCTTCCAATTATTTTAATGTGTTATATGCAAACAGGAGTATTAGTTGACATGGAGAATACACAATCAATAGGAAAGATATTAATAGAGAATGGCTGGACGTGGTTAACTGCAATAAATACAATGATATTTACCTTATTACATTTTCCATGCAGCACAACAACACTAAGTATAAAAAAAGAATCTGGAAGCTGGAAATGGGCAGGTATTGCATTTGCATTACCAACAGTAACTGGAATTACATTTTGTATGATAACAACATTTGTTGCACATATGTTTGCTTATATAACATAGTTATAATAAAGAAACCTAGTCATTAAAGTGATAAATGACTAGGTTATTAGTTTTAAGTTTGCTATTCGTTTTTATTCTTCTAGGTAAATTATTCTCTCAGTTGTGTCTTTACTAATATGTATAGTATTAGGACTAACATAAACTGAGTTGAAGCGGAAAATGATATAAGAGTTGTTCGACATTTTTACAAAACTTATCAAATCACTTCTCTTTCCCCAAAAGTTGCCATTAATGGATTTTTCTAAAGAAATGATTTGGTTTCTACCAAAAACAACATCATTATCGATGAATGTACGATCCGTTTGAAAGATGCCATTTTCTTTTTTTAAAAAATCTAATACAGATTGATCTAAAATGACCAATGAGTGAGAATTTTCTAAAAAGATATTGCGTAAGTCCTCCAAGATATCATTCGTATGCTTAAATTTTAAAATGTCCGTAAAAATCCCTCCCTATAAAAAAATAAGCAATAACTTAAAATAATAAATATAATTCTTGTAGAATAACAAGTTTAATCTATATTAACATAAAATTCAAGAAAAATCAATTAGGTAGATATTAAAATATAATAATCTTGTTAAACTCAAAGATATAGCTTAGTGTACAAATATATTTTTAGCATCCTGGTTACGAATAGCAAGTATTGTATTTCTAACTTCATATGCAATAGGATCACCACAAGTACTTGCAAATACAGGAGTGATAGTAGTTTCGGGGACAATGCCTAAATCAAGAAGTCGTCTCTTTATATTGTCAGAACAGTTTATATGCTCTATTTTAGCAGTAGAATCAATTTCTAAATTAATTAGTGAAATAGCACTTTTCATAAAGTTAATCACCTCCAAATGCAATGATAGTTACTATATATTATGTGAACCGACAAAAAATGTTAATGAGAATAAATCAATATTTGCCAAAATACCCCGTCCCCATTGTCAATTTTTAAAATATATAATATAATGTGAAAAAAATAGGAGGAAATAAAAATGGAAAAGATAAGAGGATTTGAAGTTGCAAAAGGATTTGAAGATAAAGGAATAAATATACCAGTAAGAAAAACAAAGAATTCAGCAGGGTATGATATTGAAGCTGCAGAAGATGTAATGGTTCCAGCTTTTAAAGCAGGAATGAAACCTACACTTATAAAAACAGGTTTAAAAGCATATATGCAAGCTGATGAAATGCTTTGTTTATATAATAGAAGTTCTAATCCAGGAAAAAAAGGATTAATATTGGCAAACAGTGTTGGAATTGTAGATAGTGACTATTATGGAAATCCAGATAATGATGGTCATATTATGTTTGCATTCTTTAATTTTAAGGATGAAGATGTAGAAATAAAAAAAGGTGATTGTATAGGACAAGGAATTTTTGAAAAATTTTTAATTGCAGATGGGGATAATGCTGAAGGCCAGAGAATGGGTGGATTTGGGTCTACTAGTAAGTAAAAGTATGTAAATAATAATAAAAAAATATGAACAAAAAAATGGTAAAAGTTTTGACTTTTACCATTTTTTATAGTATAATAGAAATGTAGTTGAAAAAGAGATAAAAAAACCCTTTCTTAACTTCATATATATTTTTTTGCAATAGAAAGGAGGACCTAAATGTTTAATGTAGGAGATAAAATCGTATATCCTATGCATGGCGCAGGAACAATAGATAGCATAGAAGAAAAAGACATATTAGGGGAAAAACAAGCTTATTATATAATTAAAATGCCTGATGAGGTAAAAGTAATGATACCAACTAGCAAGGCTGAGCAAGTTGGAGTAAGAAATATAATAGATAAGGAAGAAGCTTCAAAAGTAATGACAATATTAGGAGAAAATGAGACAGAGATGTCTCAAAACTGGAATAAAAGATACAGAGATAATATGGACAAAATGAAAAGTGGAGATATATATGAAGTGGCTGATGTAGTTAGAAATCTAAGCTTCAAACAAAAAGAAAAAGGATTATCAACAGGTGAGAAGAAAATGCTTTCTAATGCAAAGCAAATATTAGTAAGTGAATTAGTACTGGCAGAGCATTCTTCAGAAGATGAAGTTAAGCAGTTAGTAGAAAATAAAATAAACATATCATTTGACGAATATAAAGCACCACATGAGAATAACATAGACTTAAGTCAAAATATAGTTAGTAAATTTATTCCATTTAATGGAACAAGTCAAAATTAATTTTAAAATTTAAAATCGTATCTAAATCGTACTTAGGTACGATTTTTTGACATATTATATACAGACGCAATTGAATATATTGTCAATTTGTAAGAAGGATTTAAAGACTTTATGTCGAATAAAATATGTATGTAAAGAAAGGTTTGAAAAAATTGGTAAGATATAGTGAAGAGTTAATTGAAGAAATTAGATCAAATAATGATATCGTTGATGTCATCTCACAATATGTTATATTAAAAAGAAGTGGTAGAAACTTTTTTGGACTATGTCCATTTCATAAGGAAAAATCACCTTCTTTTTCTGTTTCTCCAGATAAACAAATTTTTCATTGTTTTGGATGTGGAGTAGGTGGAAATGTTATTCATTTTGTTAGCAAAATAGAAAATCTTGATTTTAAAGATACACTAGAGTTATTAGCTAATAGAGCCAATATACAACTTCCAACATTAAACAATTTTGAAGATGATAGAAAAGCTATGTTAAAATCAAAAGTTTATCAAATAAACGAAGAGGCTGCAAAGTTCTATCATGAGAACTTATATAAACCAACGTCAAAACAAGCACAAGAATATATAAAAAAGAGAAAATTAGACAATAAAACATTAAAATCTTTCTTAATAGGTTATTCAGGAAAATTTGATGAGTTGTACAGGCTTCTAAAATCAAAAGGATTTAATGAAGAAGAGATTTTAGCGTCAAGTTTGGTTAATAAAACAGATGATGGAAAATACATAGATAGATTTAGAAGAAGACTTATGTTTCCTATACAAGATGTAAAAGGAAGAGTTATTGCTTTTGGCGGAAGGGTATTAGATGACAGTAAGCCAAAATATATAAACTCACCAGAAAATATTGTATATAGTAAAGGAAGGCATCTATTTGGTTTAAATGTTGCAAAAAAAGGTGACACGAAGAAGATTATTATTGTAGAAGGGTACATGGATGCGATTTCTTTATATCAAAGAGGGATTACTAATGTTGTTGCTTCTTTAGGAACAGCTTTAACAGAACAACAAGGATGGCTTCTTAGAAAAAATTGTGAACAAGTAATTATTGGATATGATGCAGATGGAGCAGGACAAGCTGCAATATTAAGAGGTTTAGAAATACTACAAAATATGGGGTGTGACATGAGAATATTACAAATATATGGTGCAAAAGATCCAGATGAATTTGTAAATAAATATGGTCCAGAGAGATTTTTGAAATGTGTTGATTCAGCTATATCCTTGGTAGAATTTAAAGTAAAAAGCCTAAAACAAGGCTTAGACTTAGAGAATGTAAATGATAAAATAAAATTTTTAAACCAAATTGCTAAGATCCTGTCAGATGTAGATAACAATATAGAAAAAGAAATTTACATAGATAAAATATCAAATGAATATGGAATATCAAAAGAAGCTATTTATGCGGAAGTAAATAAACTAACTTATTCTAAAAATAAAGATATAAAAATATTAGAAAAACCAGTAAGTACATATGTGAGAAAAGATAAGATAGTCGAAGAAAAAGTGGATGAAGCAGTACTAAGAAGAGAAAAAATGCTAATTTATATTATAGTAACTTATCCAGAAGAAAGCTTAAAAAAAATAAAAGATGTAATTACAGTTGATCTAATAAAACTAGACAGAAATAAACAAATCATAAAAAAATTGTATGAAGAATTAGAAAAAGGAAATAGTAATAATGTGCTAGATTACTTTACAGATCCTGAAATTATAAACTATTTATCAGGAATTATGGCATATGATTTCGAGATAACAGATATAAATAAATGTGTAGAAGATTTAATAAATATTTACACAAAAGAAAAATTAGTAAACATGAGAAACATAATTATAAAACAATTAGATGATACTAAAAATTTAACAAAAGAAGAGATAGTCGACCTTGAGAAAAAATTAAATGATGTAATTTTAAAATTGGCAAAAATAAAATAGGGGGGTAAGTAAATATGAAAAAAACAGAAAAAGACGAAAAAACAGATGTAGAAGTAAAAGAAAAGAAAATAGAAAAGAAAATAGAAAATAATAATGAAAAAGTAAAAAAAATAATTGAAAAAGCAAAAGAAAACGGAAAAATGACATATGGAGAATTAGCTAGTGAATTAGATGATACAAATGCAGAAGAAATAGATCAAGTATTTGATGCATTTGAAGACCTAGGAGTAGATCTTCTAAATGAAGATTTGGAAGAACCAAATATTGAAGATCTACAAGATGTTGAAGAAATTAAACTTGAAGACATTGATGTTACAAATGTTGAAGGTGTAAGCGTTGATGATCCAGTAAGAATGTATTTAAGAGAAATAGGTAAAATTCCACTTTTAACATATGAACAAGAATTAGATTTAGCAAAAAGAATACTAGAAGGCGATGAAGAAGCAAAACAAAAACTTGCAGAGTCAAACCTAAGATTAGTAGTAAGTATCGCTAAAAAATATGTAGGAAGAGGAATGTTATTTTTAGACTTAATTCAAGAAGGAAATATGGGCTTAATAAAAGCTGTTGAAAAATTTGACTATAATAAAGGCTTTAAATTTAGTACTTATGCAACATGGTGGATAAGACAAGCGATAACAAGAGCAATTGCTGATCAAGCGAGAACAATAAGAATACCAGTTCACATGGTAGAAACAATTAATAAATTAATTCGTACTTCAAGACATCTATTACAACAATTAGGACGTGAACCAACCCCTGAGGAAATTGCAAATGAAATGGAAATTCCAATTGAAAAAGTAATGGAAATACAAAAAATAGCACAAGATCCAGTATCTCTAGAAACCCCAATAGGAGAAGAAGATGATAGTCATTTAGGTGATTTTATACCAGATGATGATAGTCCAGCACCACAAGATTCTGCAGCATATACATTATTAAAAGAACAATTAGAAGAAGTAATGAATACATTAACTCCAAGAGAAGCTAAGGTACTAAAATTAAGATTTGGATTAGAAGATGGAAAGGCTAGAACACTAGAAGAAGTCGGAAAAGAATTTCAAGTAACAAGGGAAAGAATTAGACAAATAGAAGCAAAAGCGTTAAGAAAACTAAGACATCCAAGCAGAAGTAAAAAATTAAGAGATTATATGAACTAAAAAGTAAATATACTACAAACACAAGAAAAATCAAGTTAAAAGCTTGATTTTTCTTGTGTTTTATGTTAAAATAAGTATTGTATAATGTTAAAAAAAGTAAAAACCTTATAAAGGAGAAAATAAAATGGCTAAGTTATTAGAAAGAATTTTTCCAATTCCAATAATTAATTTATGGAATTGGGCAGATGGAAATGAATATACGATAGATGATGAAAATATTGAGTTGCCACTTGAATTACAAAAGTCTGACAAGGAAATAGAAGAAAGTTATGAAAAACACTTTAGAAAAGAAGTAAAAGGTAATTCAGGAAAAGGAAAGTCTCAATTTAAAGAAGGAAACAAGGTGGAAACAAAACAATTAAATAAAACTGTAGATACAAAACAAACTGTTTCAAAGGAAGAAAAAACAGACGGTGAAAAAGAAAGAGACGACTAGAATACAAAATACAAGATATAAAATCGAAAATAGATATTGACAAAATGCAATTTTATAGTTATAATAAACATTGCATTTTGTTTTTGATATGGCGAGGTAGCTCAGTTGGCTAGAGCAACTGGTTCATACCCAGTGGGTCGAGAGTTCGAATCTCCCTCTCGCTACCAAAAAACTAAAAAAGCATACTCTGATTTATTAGAGTATGCTTTTTTAAATTTAGAACATATTTATCATTTTCAATTATTCTCTTCTTTCATTCCTTGTATTAGTATTACATATTTTATCATATTCTTTGCATTTTATTTTATACTCTAATTGCTGTGTCATGTAACGATAATACATATAAGCCTGCTCATACTGTAGCATCGGATTAAACATTGTATTATCATTCATATTAGGATCAAAGTTTGTTTCATATCCACTATATGGTGGTGGAAAGCTACAAAAACCATTCATATCCATATTCCTATCCATAAAACCTCCATTCTGACAATTAAATGCCAATAAAATTTAAAATAATATTATTTAAAACATTTTGTTTTTCTTTTATTGTCTTTATGAGAAAAGGCAACGAAAACTATAAAAAATAATACAAGCATTAATAGTATATAACTATTAAGACCAAATAAATTAATAGGATAAACTATTGTTTCTGCAATTGGAACACAAGTAGGTACAACATCCAAGTTTAAAGAAGGAAAGAATTTTAATGTTAAAAAAGTATAAAATGCTGCAATAATACCTTGCAAAAATTTACCTAATATATATTTATTAATTGATAAGTCTGTTTTAGATAACATACTAAAAACCTGTAGTAAAACAGATATACCACCAAAGCCAAGGAGAAATGAGCATATAATAATATTTTGAGAAATTGATTTTATTGATATGTTTGCAACCATATTTATGCCATTTGTTAGTTCTATAATTCCAGAAAGAATTGGCTTTATAAATCTAAAATCTATTCCAAGTAAATATGCTATAGGTCTTAAAAGTTGAGATAAATACTCTAATATGTGACTATTTTGTAAAATAGATATAATCACAGAAAATATAACAATAAATCCACCAATAATTAGAATTGTAGAAATTGAACCTTGAATACTTTGACCTAGTAATTTACCTAAGTTACGGAAAGTTAAAGGTTCTTTTTTTATAGGAGGTGTGAATTGTGTGGAAACATGTACTTTTGTTTTAGATTTATTTGAGAATAACTTACCAAATATAATACCAACAGTTATAGCTGATAATATATGTGTAATTAGTAATAAAAATCCAGTTTTGCTATCTCCAAATAATGAAATCCCTACACAACTAATAATAAACAAAGGACCAGAATTGTTAGTAAATGCAAGCATACGATCTCCTTCTTCTTTTGTACATACTCCTTGCTCTCTTAAATCTGATACAATCTTTCCTCCAGTTGGATAGCCGCTAATGAGCCCCATAATAAAAGCAAATGCACATTCACCAGGTACATTAAATAAAGGTCTCATTAATTTATCGAATAATTTTCCAATATGGTAAACCAAATTAGTATTAGATAATAATTCTGTAATAACAAAGAATGGAAATAAGGACGGAACAACATTATTTGCCCATAAAATAAGTCCATTTTTTGCTGCAATCAAATTGGTTTTTGAGAAGATAACTAAAAAGAGTGCAAATAATAAAAATAAAAATGGTAATATATTTTTTTTGAAGGATAAAAAAATAAATTTCATAATATGTACTCCTTAATTTTATTGATATGATAATGAATGCATAATTATTCAGAAAAAGTGAAAAATATGATTAAAAAAAGGAGAAAAAAATGAAAAAATTTAAACCAAAGGCAGTGTATTATGAATCAAAAGCAAAAGAATATGAGCTAGGAAAAAAATTACTAGAACAATATGAAAATGAAAATATACCTATGTATGTAATTGAGAATCATAATAATATAGAAGAAATGCGTTCTAAATCTAATAAAGAATTTCCTCAAATGAAACAAAACTTAATAATAGGTATTAGAAAAACACATAAGTTTGTACCAAATAATAAAATATCAGATTTTTTAGTACCATATACATCGTCTGGATGCACTGCAATGTGCATGTATTGCTATTTGGTGTGTAATTACAATAAATGTGCATATTTAAGATTATTTGTTAATAGAGAAGAAATGCTAGATAAAATTATAAAAGAAGCAAATAAAAGAGAAAAAGAGCTGGTGTTCGAAATTGGAAGTAATAGTGATTTGGTATTGGAAAATACGATAACAGGAAACCTAGTGTGGACTATAGAAAGGTTTGCAAAGAATCAAAAGGGATATCTTACTTTTCCGACGAAATTTGATATGATAGACGACTTGATTAGATTAGAACATAGAGGTAGAATTATAATTAGAGTTAGCATGAACCCAGAAAAAATAATCAAAACAGTTGAGTTTGGAACATCACATTTAAATAATAGAATAGAGGCAATTAATAAACTAAAAGAGGCAGGATATAAAGTTGGAATATTGATTGCTCCTGTTGTGCTAGTTGATAATTGGAAGGAACTATATGAAGGATTATTTATTACATTGCAGGAAAAACTTAGTAATAAAGTGAAAGAGAATGTTTTTTTTGAAGTTATACTTATGACGTACAGTTATGTGCACCAAAAGATAAATGAAGAGGCATTTCCAAATGCTATTAAACTATATGATACAGAGAAAATGACCGGTCGTGGAAGAGGAAAATATGCATATAAACAGAGTGCAAGAGAAGAAGCGGAGGAATATTTAAAATACTTATTTCAAAAGTATTTTCCTGAAAATGATATTATATATTTTAGCTAAAATAAAAATATATAGAAATAAACTAAGGAGAAAAAATGTATAAGGAAGAGTGTTTGAAAAGTAAGAAAGAATTTTTAAAAGTAAATGGTTTCAAAGAGGAAGGATTAACTAATTTTAAAGTATTAGAAAACTATTAATTAGATTTATGTTGATTTTAATTTTAATAGCGTTTTTATTAAACTCTGTGAAACACGGAACTCCTACAGCATTTACATTTGCCGTTGCTATTGCTATAGGAATTACACCACTATTACTCCCTGTAATTCTATCATCAAGCCTTGCAAAAGGTGCAACAAGGATGTCAAAGAAAAAGACAATTGTAAAAAGATTAGATAGTATACAAAGTTTTGGAGCGATGAATATATTATGTACAGATAAAACAGGAACTCTAACTGAAGATAAAATAGTGCTTGAAAAATATTTAAATGTTAAAGGTGAAGAAGATTCAAGAATATTAAAACATGCTTTTTTAAATGCATATTTTCAAACTGGCCTAAAAGGCAATATAGATGAGGCTGTAATTTCAAGAGCAAAAAAAACTGAAATAAATGGAATAGAAAAGAAATATAAAAAATATGGAGTATGGCTATAAAAAAACTAAATGGAAAATATTGACAGTTTAAAAAACTGAGAGTATAATATTTTTATGGAATAACCAAAATATAAGGAGGACTTTATGGAAAGAGCATTCAGTACACGGTGTGAAGCAATAGGCATTTATATGGTCTTAAATCAATCAACAGTGCGGAAAGCAGCAAAAATCTTTGGGATTTCTAAATCAGTAGTATTTGAAGAGATCACTCAAAAACTTCCGCAGGTTAATCCAGGACTCTTTGATGAGGTAAGGAATTTATTAGACTATAATAAAAGCCAAAGAAGTATTAGAGGTGGAGCAGCAACCAAAAGAAAATATGAATTGCTAAAATTAAGCAAGAAAAGATGAAGTCCAAAGTCAGTGCTAAATTAAGTACTGACTTATATTTTTATAATACTTTTTAGATTGCATAAATACGTAAAATGAGATATAATAATATAGTATTAATTATCAGTTGAAAGGTAATCATAGATAAATGAATTTGCTGATAGAAAAGTTAAATAAAAATCAAAAATTTAAACAGTATATATTAGATATAAAAAATAACATAAGCCCGATAAGTTTATCGGGTTTATCTGACGTAGGAAAAGCACATATTGTTTTAGGAATGCTATTAGAAACTAAAAAGCCAATTTGTATAATAACATACAATGAAATGCAGGCAAAGAAATTAATAAAAGATTTACAATTCTTTGCTAGTAAAACAAATATTAATGAAAAACAAATTGTATATATGCCAAGAAAAGAAATATCTCCATATGATTATGAGTCTCAAAGTAAAGAGTTACCATATGAGCGAATAGAGGTTTTAAACAAATTATATACTAAAGAAAACAGAATCTTTGTAACTACAATAGAAGGAATAATGCAAGAGTTACCAGAAAAAGCTTTATTATATAAAAATGTACTATCTTTTAAAGTAGGAGATACTTATCAAGTAGCAAATAATAAAGAATATCAAAAAAAAGATTTGGAAGAACTAAAGAAAATATTGGTACAATTAGGATATGAGAGAAATGACCTTGTTGAAAACAAAGGTCAATTTAGCGTAAGAGGCGGAATTGTTGATATTGGTTTGTCTGGAAAAATAGGGGTACGAGTTGAATTTTGGGGAGATGAAATCGACTCAATCAGATATTTTAATATATCATCTCAAAGATCAAATGAAATGATACAAGAGATTGAAATTTATCCTGCACATGAGTATATGGTTGATATGAAAAGAATAGATGATATATGTCAAAAGATAGAAAATTTATATTTACAAAACAAGGAATATAAAATAAGTGATGAACAACGAAAAATAATATTATCAGACATAGAACAAATAAAAAATAGAAATTGTATTAGTAAAATAGATAAATATTTTAATCAATTTTATACACAAAAACAGAAATTATTAGATTATTTACAAGATGATTATATATTATGCTTTGATGAAATGAGTAAAATTAATCAAAGACGAGAGAATATTATAATTGAGAATAATAATTTGATAAAGTCACTAATGGAAAAAGAAAGATTTGTGCCAGAAGCTATTAGAAATATTAGTGAAGGTGAATTTAGACTAAATAAATGGATAGATGAATTAGAACAAAAGTCAAATAAAAGCATGATATTTATGCAAGCCAATGGAAGTTATACTAATATAAACCAATATGAATTTAATTATAGAGAAATAAATATTTATAAAAGTGAAATTGAGATATTTATAGCAGATATAAAGAAGTGGATAAAAGAAAAAAAACAGATAGTATTATTAACAGGAAATGCTTCTAACACAGAAAATATTACTAATTTATTAACAGAAAATGATATTAAGTATTGTTATGCTAACGAAGATAGAAAATCAGATGAAGATGATAATTCTAAGTGTATTATATATGGAACAAAAGAAATGACAACATTTATGCCTTCAGCAGGATTTGAGAGCTATGATCTAAAATTAATATTAATTAGTATGGGCAATGTATTCGAGAATGTAAGGAAAAAAAGGAGAACAAGTACAGCTTTTAAAGAAGGTGAAAAGGTAGTATTTGCTGATTTAAAGCCAGGAGACTACGTAGTTCATAGAGAACATGGAATTGGTCAGTTTGTTGGTGTAAATACAATTACAGCAGATAATGTGACTAAGGATTATATTAAAATAAAATATAAAAATGAAGATATGCTATATGTTCCAACTAATAGTTTGGACAACGTTAGAAAATATATTGGTGGTGGAGAAAGTGTTTCTCCTAGACTAAACAAATTAGGTAGTAAAGAATGGAAGAATACAAAGGAAAAAGTAAAGAAAAATTTACGTGAAGTAGCAAAAGATTTGATTGAACTATATGCTAAGAGACAAAAAATAAAAGGATTTGCCTTTTCTAAAGATACTACATGGCAAAATCAATTTGAGGATGAGTTTCCATATCAAGAAACTGATGATCAGTTAAGGTGTATAGAAGAAGTTAAGAAAGACATGGAAATGCAAAAACCAATGGACAGACTATTGTGCGGAGATGTTGGATATGGAAAAACAGAAGTAGCAATACGTGCAGCATTTAAGGCAGCTATGGATCAGAAACAAGTTGCGTATCTTGTACCTACAACTGTACTTGCAAATCAACAATATGAAGAGTTTAAAAAAAGAATGTCTAAGTTCGCAATAAATGTTGAATTATTAAATAGATTCAGAACAAAAAAAGAGCAAGAAGAAGTTATAAAAAAGATAAAATCAGGTGAAGTAGATGTTGTTATAGGAACGCATAGAATATTAAGTCAGGATGTAGAATTCAAAGATTTAGGACTATTAATTATTGATGAAGAACATCGTTTTGGAGTAAAAGATAAAGAAAAAATAAAACAGTTAAAAAATAGTGTTGATGTTCTTACAATGACTGCAACACCGATTCCAAGAACACTACATATGTCAATTGTTGGAGTACGTGATATGTCCGTAATTTATGATCCACCACAAAATAGAAGACCTGTTCAAACTTATGTATTGGAATATGATGAAGAAGTTATAAAAGAGGCTATTACGAAAGAATTAGAAAGAAACGGTCAAGTATTTTATTTATTCAATAACGTAGAAGGAATAGAAAAAAAGGCAAATCAAATTTTAGAAATGGTACCAGAGTCAAAAGTTGAATTTGCACATGGTAAAATGTCAGGAAAAGAACTAGAAGACATTATGGAAAGATTTATAAAAAAAGAAATAAATGTTTTAGTATGTACAACTATACTAGAATCTGGAATCGATATACCAAATGCAAATACAATTATTGTAGAAAATGCTGATAGACTTGGTCTTGCACAGCTATACCAAATACGTGGAAGAGTAGGAAGAAGTGATAAACAAGCATATGCATATATCACATATAAACGTGATAAACTCTTAACAGAGGTAGCAGATAAAAGATTAAAGGCAATAAAAGAATTTACAGAGTTTGGTTCAGGGTTTAAAATAGCAATGAGAGATTTAGAGATAAGGGGCGCAGGTAGCTTACTTGGAGAGATACAACATGGACATATGGAACAAGTTGGATATGATACATATTGTAAATTATTAGATGAAGTAGTAAAAGAAATGCAAGGAATAGAAGTTCAGGAAGAACAAGATATTCAAATAGATATAAATGTATCAAGTTATATACCTGATAAGTATATTGATAGTGGTAGCCAAAAAATTGAGGTATATCAAAATATTGCTAATTGTAGAACAGAGGAAGATATACAAAATATAATTGACGAATTGATAGACAGATATGGTGTGATGCCAAAAGAGCTTGAAAATTTACTAGAAATAGCTAGAATTAAAGAATTATGTAGAAACGCTAACATAATAAAAATAGCTCAACGTATGCAATCAGTTGTATTTTATCTTGATAGAGATAAATATAATTCTGAGATTATTGATAAAATAATAAAGAAATATGGATTTAATGTTAAATTTGGAACAGGTATACAGCCGTATATAACACTAAAAGTAAAAGATAATACAGATGAAAAATTAATTGATGAAATAAAAGAATTTTTAAAGTTTATAAAAAATAATTAGATTTTTATAGAGGTTTAAATAAAAAGGAGGGGAAAAAGTGCAAGTTATTTCTAGCAAAGATAATGAGATAATAAAAAATATCAAAAAGCTAAAAGAAAAGAAATATAGAGATGCAGAAAATAAATTTATAGTAGAGGGAACAAAAATAGTTCAGGAAGCTATTGAAGAAGAAGCAAAAGTAAAATTGATAGTTGTGTGTGAAGAATGCATAAATAATGGAACTATATCAAAAGAATTATTGTATAAAATTGCTAAATATGAATGCATTTATGTAACGGAAAAGGTATTTAACTTACTTACGGATGTAAAAACTCCGCAAGGAATTTTAGCAGTAATAGAAAAAAGCAATAAGAATAATGAAATAGACTATACACAAGATATTATTATTGCATTAGATGAAATTCAAGATCCGGGAAATCTGGGGACGATATTAAGGACTGTAGATAGTGCAAATTTGAAACAAATTATAATATCTAAAAACAGTGCAGATAGCTACAGCCCTAAGGTTGTAAGATCGACAATGGGAGCGATATTTAGAGTGAATATTATTGAAGTTGATAATTTAGTAGAAACTTTAAAACAAGTTCAAAAAAACAAGTTTGAAGTTGTAGTAACAGCATTAGATGCAACCAGCAATATTTACAATATAGAATATAAAAATAAGGTAATCGTTATAGGAAATGAAGCAAATGGAGTATCAAAAGAGGTACAAAATTTAGCAAATCAAAAAGTCAAAATTCCTATGCTAGGAAAAACAGAAAGTCTAAATGCATCTGTAGCCGCAAGTATAATGATTTATGAATACGTAAGAAGAAATTGCCAATAGGGACGCCCCTTTTTGGCAATTTTTCTAAAAAAGTCTTGAAATAGATTTTAAATATGTTAATATATTATTCATGATACAAGATGTTAATATATATTCGGGGGAACAATTTTATAATAACAGGAGAGGTGAAAATTATGCCTAGATTACCACGAAACAATATAAAGACATCTTATTTTCATGTTATGGTACAAGGGATAGATAAAGAATACATTTTTAACAGGAAAATAGATATAAAATATTATATAAGTATACTGTATGAGTTAAAAGACGAATTAAATATAAAAATAATTGCATATTGTATAATGAACAATCATGCTCATTTATTAATACATACTAATGATGTATTCAATTTGACCAAATATATGCATAAAACTAATACAAAATATGCAATTTATTATAATAAAATCCATGATAGAGTTGGATATGTGTTTAGAAATAGATTTAAGAGTGAAGGAATATATAGTGAAAGACAATTATATAATTGCATAAGCTATATCTATAACAATCCTGTGAAAGCTAAGATATGTAGGACTCCTGAAGAATATCCATATTCAAATTCAAGGTACTATAAAGGAATTATAGAGGAAAATAACTTATACAGTTTTCTTGGGATGGATAATGATAAGGATTATAAAAAAATAATAAAAACATATTTAATAGAGAATAACATGAAAAAAGAGGACCTAATAAGACATAAAGAGAGCTTAAAAGAATTGATAGTAATATTAAGAAAAAATAATAAGATTTCTTTTAGGAAGATGGAAGAAGAGTTAGAAATTAGTAGAGAAACTTTAAGAAAATTGATTAAATAGTATTTAAAATATTGGCAACCTTGACAAAATGTGATAAAATATAACTTATTAGATTGCCAAAAAGGGGCGTCCCTGTTGGCATTGGCAAAAGGAGATAGAGGATATGTATAGAGATCATAATTGTGGAGAATTGAATTTAACAAATGTTGGACAGACAGTTACAATGGCAGGATGGATACAAAAAATTAGAAATTTAGGAGCAATGCAATTTATAGATTTAAGAGATGAATTTGGAATTACTCAGATAGTTATATCTGATAACGAAAAAATAAAAAAACAAACAGAGGGATTAGTAACCGAAACAGTTATAAGTGTTAAAGGAACAGTTGTTGAAAGAAGTAATAAAAATACTAAAATTGCAACAGGTGAAATTGAAATTGATGCAGAAGAAATAAAGGTTCTTGGAAAGTGTAAAAGTGTTTTACCTTTTGAAATCAATTCAGAAGCAGCAGGAGATGTTAGAGAAGACTTACGTTTAGAATATCGTTTTTTAGATTTAAGAAATGATAAACTTCACAAAAATATTTTGCTTCGTTCTAAAATAATGAAAACATTAAGAAGAAAAATGGACGAATTAGGTTTTACAGAAATTCAAACACCAATACTTGCAAATTCATCACCAGAGGGAGCAAGAGACTTTTTGGTACCAAGTAGATTACATCCAGGAGAATTTTATGCACTTCCACAAGCACCTCAACAATTTAAACAATTACTTATGGTGTCAGGGTTTGATAAATATTACCAAATTGCACCATGCTTTAGAGACGAAGATCCAAGAGCAGATAGAGCACCTGGAGAGTTTTATCAATTAGATTTTGAAATGAGTTTTGCAGAACAAGAAGATGTATTTAAAGTATTAGAAGATGTAATTCCAACAGTATTTAAGGAACATACAAATTGGAAAGTAGAAGAAGGACCATTTGTACGTATACCATATAGAGAAGCAATGGAAAAATACGGAATAGATAAACCAGATTTAAGAAATCCATTAATAATTCAAGATGCAAGTAAACTATTTGAAAATAGCGAATTTAATGCATTCAAAGGTAAAATTGTAAAAATGATAATAGTTCCAAATTGTGCTGAACAAGGAAGAAAGTTCTTTGATAATATGACAGACTTTGCTAAAGAAGAAACAGGAGCAAGTGGGTTAGCATGGTTTAAATTTGATAACGAAAAAACTATCACTGGTGGAATTTCTAAATTTATTACAGAGGATATGCAAAAAGAATTAGAAGAGAAATTTGGATTGGAACCAAATTCAGCAGCATTCTTTGTTGCAGATGAAAACTTAGAAACAACACAAAAAATAGCAGGACTTGTTAGAATTGAACTTGGAAAAAGATTAGATTTAATAGAAAAGAACATATATAAATTCTGTTTAATAGTAGACTTTCCAATGTATGAATTATCTGATGAAGGAACAATAGACTTTAATCATAATCCATTTTCAATGCCACAAGGTGGAATGGAAGCATTAGAAAATATGAATCCACTTGATATACTTGCATACCAATATGATGTTGTATGTAATGGATATGAAATGGCATCAGGAGCTGTTAGAAACCATGATCCAGAATTGATGGTAAAAGCTTTTGAAATTGCAGGATATACGGAAAAAGAAGTTGAGACAAGATTTGGAGCATTATACAATGCCTTCCAATATGGAACACCTCCACATGCAGGAGCTGCACCTGGACTTGATAGAATGGTAATGCTTATATCAGATTCAGATAATATAAGAGAGGTAATTGCGTTTCCTAAAAATAAAAAAGCAAGAGATTTATTAATGAGAGCTCCAAATACAGTAACAGATAAACAATTGAAAGATGTGCATATAAAAGTAGACATTCAAGAAGAATAAAACAAATTTTCGCTAAAACTATTGATTGAAATATAATAATATGCTACAATTATTTTATAATTTGTTTAAAGAGGTGATAATATGCCAAATTTATCAAAAAAGGATAAAACACTTGAAGAACTAATTATAGAAATAAATGCAGTATTAGAAGAAATAAAAAAAGAACAAATAAATATAAAAAAGATAACTGAACAAAATCATAAAGTAAACATGAAAAAATTTTCAAAACTTATTGAGTATAACGAGATCTGCGATATGACAAATCAAGTATTTGAAAAAAGAATTTCTAGCATTGAGGCTTTACTATATGAAGTGTTCAAAAGTTAAATGAAGGCTGGCAAGTATAATTTGCCAGTTTTTTTATTAAAGTATATTGTAAAAATTTAATTTATAGAAAGATAAATTACAAATGTAAAAGAAATGTGAAAATTTTATTAATACTATTGTAATAGACAAGCAGTTGTAATAAAATATGCGAATAAGGAGTTGATTTTATGAAAGAAACATTTGAAAAATATGAATCTAATGTAAGAAGTTATTGCAGAAAATGGCCTGTTGAAATGAAATATGCAAAAGGCTCTATATATAAAGATGTAGATGGAAACGATTATATAGATTTTTTTGATGGTGCAGGAGCATTAAATTATGGACATAATCCAGATTATATAAAAGAAAAATTAATAGAATATTTACAAAGTGATGGAATAGTTCATTCTTTAGATATGTATGCAGTTCCAAAGGAAAAATTTATAAGTTACTTTGAAGAAAAAATATTAAAACCACGTAATTTAGATTATAAAATAGCATTTCCTGGACCAACAGGAACAAATGCTATAGAACTTGCTCTAAAACTTGCAAGAAAAGTTAAAAAAAGACCATACATTTGGGCATTTACAGGAGCATTTCATGGAATGACTTTAGGAGCACTTGCATTAACAACTGAAGCTGCTGCAAGAGCAGGAGCAGGGGTTCCATTACAATTTACAGAACATATACCAGCACCATATTCTATGGGTGGAAATTTTGATACAATAGGGTATATGGAAAATATGTTATCAGATGACCATTCAGGGTACGAAAAACCAGCAGCAATAATTATAGAAACAGTGCAACAAGAGGGCGGAATTCGTGTGTTTAGTAAAGAGTTTTTAAAAGATTTAAGAGCATTTTGCGATAAACATGATATATTATTAATTTGTGATGAAGTTCAAATTGGTTGTTCTAGATCTGGAACATTTTTCTCATTTGAAAGAGCAGACATTATACCAGATATAGTATGTATGTCAAAATCTATTGGAGGTTACGGAATTCCATTTGCTGTAACATTATTTAAAAGAGAATTAGATGTATTTAATCCAGGAGAACATAATGGAACATTTAGAGGATGTCAATTATCTATGGTAGCAGGACTTGCAGCACTTGAAATGACAGTTGAACAAGATATTCCAGGACAAGTTAAGAGAAAAGAAAAAATAGTAAAAGATTATCTTGAAAAAGAAGTAAAACCATTATTAAAAGATGGAATGGAAATAAGAGGAATAGGATTAAGTTGGGGAATAGAATTTAATGACGGAAAACTTGCAAGAGCAGTGCTTGATAAATGCTTTGAAAAGAAGTTAATAATTGAACTTGCTGGAAGTTATGATTCTGTATTAAAAATAATGCCATCACTTGTAATAGAAGATGAACTATTACTAAAAGGACTAGAAATAGTAAAAGAATCAATAAAAGAAATTTTGAAATAGAAAATGCCTAGGTTACTAAATTAAAATTAGTAACCTAGGTTTTATTTTTTGATCTTAAATACTTGATAAATACATAAAATATGTATAAAATATATGTGAAAATGTATAAAACAGAGAGGACCAAAAATATGAAGAAAAATTTGAAATTTTATATAGCTCTATGGGGAGCAAAAGCAGGAACAATATTATTAAAATTACTAAGAAAGAATGCAACATATTTTCCAGGAAAATTTGCAATAACTGTATGTCCAGATTTTATAGCAAGAATAGACAAGCCTAAAACGGTTATAGCCGTAACAGGAACAAACGGAAAGACAACAGTATGCAATATGATAGAAGATGTTTTAAAAGATAATGGGTATGATTATATAGATAATAAATTAGGATCTAATGTTGCATCAGGTGTTGCAACAGCATTTATAAAAGGGTCAAACCTTAGAGGTAAAACTAAAAAACAAATAGCGGTATTAGAAGTAGATGAAAGAAGTGCAAATAGGGTATATCCATATTTAACACCAACATATTTAGTTTGTACAAATTTGTTCCGTGACTCAATGCTTAGAAATGCTCATGCAGAGTTTATAGCAGATATACTAACAAAATATATACCAAAAGAAACAAAACTTATTTTAAATGGTGATGATTTAATTTCTGGAAATATTGCACCTGAAAATGATAGAGTATATTTTGGAATTGATAGACTAGATACAGATACAGATGAATGTCAAAATATTGTAAGAGATATTGTAGTTTGTCCTAAATGTAATGGAAAGTTAAAATATGATTATGTAAGATACCATCATATAGGAAGAGCACACTGTGAAAACTGTGACTTCGGTTCACCAAAAATTAATTATGAAATTACTAAAATTGATTTAGAAAATAAAAAGATGACAATGAAGATTGGTGAAGATGAAGAAGTTTATGATTTAATTACAGATGGAATTATAAACATATACAATATGGTAGCTACAATAAGTTTGTTAAAAGAATTAGGATTTGACGCTGAAAAAATAAATAATTCTTTAAAAAAACAAAAAGTTGTAGAAACAAGATTTGCAGAAGAAACAGTTAAAGATAAAAAAATAGTAACACACTTAGCAAAAGGAATGAATCCTATTGCATGTTCAAGAGTATTTGATTATATAAAGAAAGAGCCTGGAAATAAAGCAGTTATATTAATATTAGATGACTTTCATGATGCTCTTGAAAGTTCAGAAAATATAACATGGCACTATGATACAGATTATGAATTTTTAAATGATGAAAGTATAAAACAAATAATAACAACAGGTGTAAGACATTTAGACACATATGTAAGATTACAAATGGCAGATATACCAAAAGAAAAAATTATTCATATGCGAGATGAAATAGAAGCAGCAAGCAATGTACAGATAGATGGAATAGATACTATATATATTTTATACGATATATATACAATTCATTTAAGAGATAAAGTAAAAGAAAAAGTTGAAGAAATTATAAATGAAGAAAAATAGGAAGGGAGAAAATTTATAAATGAAAATAGAAATATTATTCCCAGAGTTTTGCAACCTATTTGGAGATATAAGTAATATGAAATACTTAAAAAAATGTCTTCCAAATGAGGAATATATAGAAACATCAATAGAAGATGAACCATCATTTTTAAATGAAGACATAAAATTTATATATATGGGAGCAATGACAGAAAGAACACAAGAAAAAGTAATAAAAAAATTAATGCCTTATAAAGAAAAAATAAACGAATTGATAGAAAAAGGTGTGGTATTTCTTTGTACAGGAAATGCTTTAGAAATATTTGGAAAATATATAGAAAATGAAGATAGAAGCAAAATAGATGCACTTCGGAATATTTGATGTATATGCAAAAAGAGACATGATGCACAGACATAATAGCTTATTTACGGGGAAATTTGAAGATATAGAAGTAGTTGGATTTAAAAGCCAATTTACAATGATGTATGGAAATATAGATAGTAATTATTTCTTAGAAGTAGAAAAAGGGATAGGAATAAACCCGGAATGTAAATACGAGGGAATAAGAAAGAAAAATTTCTTTGGAACATATTTAACAGGACCATTACTTATATTAAATCCTCTATTTACTAAAAAAATAATAGAGTTATTGGGAGTAGAAGAACCAAAATTAGCATTTGAAGAAGATTGTATAGAAGCATATAAAGTAAGACTAGAAGAATTTAAAAGAGTTCCTTTTGAAAAGTAGCAAGATTGCATAAATACTTGAAAAAAGGATACTAATATGATATAAATATGAAAAAATAGAAAGTTAGAATATGAAAAATATAAAAGATTATAACTTAGAAGAATTAAAAGAAGAATTAGTTGCAATTGGAGAAAAAAAGTATCGTGCAGAACAGATTTTTAAATGGATATATGTAGACAAAGTAAAAAAATTTGATGAAATGACAAATCTATCTGTAGAACTAAGAGAAAAATTAAAAGAAAACTACACAATGTGCAATTATAAAATATTAAGAAAACAAGAATCATCAGATGGAACTAAAAAATACTTATTTGATGTACTAGATGGAAATGCAATAGAAACTGTTTTAATGGAATATCATCATGGTAAAACAGTATGTGTTTCATCACAAATTGGATGTAAAATGGGATGCAAATTTTGTGCCTCAACAGGAATTCAATTTGTAAGAAGTTTATCAAGTGGGGAAATTGTGGAACAAATACTTGCAGTTGAACAAGATATTGGAGATAAAATATCAAATATAGTATTTATGGGAATTGGAGAGCCTTTTGATAATTATGATAATGTAATGAAAGCTATTAGAATAATAAATAATCAAAAGGGACTAAATATAGGGGCAAGACATATTAGCGTTTCAACAAGTGGACTAGTTCCAAGGATTTATGATTTTGCAAATGAAGACTTACAATGTACCCTTTCAATTTCGTTACATGCAACAAGTAATGAAAAAAGAAGTAGCATGATGCCTGTAAACAAAAGGTATCCCATTGAAGAGTTAATGAAGGCTTGCAAAGATTATATTGCAAAAACTAATAAAAGAATATCATTTGAATATGCTTTAGCAAAAGATAATAATGATAATTTAGAAGACGCAAAAGAACTTGTAAAATTATTAAAAGGAATGCTATGTCATGTAAATTTAATACCAATTAATAAAATAGAAAATGGAAAATATACAAAAAGTACAAATGAGAACATTATAAAATTTAGAGATTATTTAAATGATAATGGAATTGTTGCAACAATTCGTAGAGAGCTAGGTTCTGATATTGATGCAGCATGTGGGCAATTAAGAAGAAAGAATTTAAAAAATCAGGAGGAACAATAAGATATGGTTTTTGCCAAATCAGATATTGGAAAAATAAGAGAACAAAACCAAGATTATTACTATATTCCATCAAGTGATAGTGATTTGAAACTATATATTTTAGCAGATGGAATGGGTGGATACAAAGGTGGAGAGGTTGCAAGCAAAATGGCAACAGAGGCTGTAAAAGAGTATGTCCACTTAAACTTCCAAAAAACAGAAGGCTTAAAGGAAAAAATACTAGAGCTTGTAAGACAGGCAGCAATATATGCAAACAAAGTTGTGTTTGATAAATCAAAAGAAGTAGAAGAATTAGAAGGAATGGGTACTACTTTAGAGATCTGTTTAATATATAATAATAAAGCATATATTGGACATATAGGAGATAGCAGAATTTATAGAATACGAAAAGGTATTATGAGAAAACTTACAAAAGATCATAGTTATGTTCAAAAGTTGGTGGAAGACGGAAAAATAACAAGAGAAGAGGCTAATACTCATCCTAAAAAGAATATGCTCATAAAAGCACTTGGATGTATGCCTTTTGTAGAACCGGATATAAGGGCTAGAAACATTGAAAAAGGTGACATCCTAATAATGTGTTCAGATGGATTAACAAACATGGTAAAAGAAGAAGAAATTCATAAAATTGTCCAAGAAGATCCACAAAGTGCGGCAGATAAGTTAGTGAGAAGTGCTAATGAAGCAGGTGGTTATGACAATATTACAGTTGTAATTATAATGTAAGGGGAGAAAATATAATGGGTTTAGAAGGTAAAATAATCGGAAATCGATATGAAATTATAGAGAAAATTGGAAATGGCGGTATGGCAACCGTATATAGAGCAAAAGATATGACACTAAAGAGAAATGTGGCAGTAAAAGTGTTAAAAGATGAATTTACAACAGATGAAGAATTTATAAAGAGATTTAACATAGAAGCTCAATCTGCTGCAAGTTTAACACACCCAAATATTGTATCAATTTATGATGTTGGAAATGAAGAAAGTATCTATTACATTGTAATGGAACTAGTTCAAGGAAAAACTTTGAAACAAATAATAGATGAAGATGGAGTATTACCTTGGAAATGGTCTTTAAATATTGCAATACAGATTGCATCTGCTTTGGAAACAGCACATAAAAACAATATTGTTCACAGAGATATTAAACCACACAATATTATTATTACAGAAGATGGTATTGCCAAGGTCACAGATTTTGGAATCGCAAAAGCCGTTTCAAATTCAACAATTACAGCTTTTGGAACAACTATTGGTTCTGTTCACTATTTCTCACCAGAACATGCAAGAGGAGGATTTACAGATGCTAAGTCAGATTTATACTCACTAGGAGTTGTAATGTATGAAATGTTAACTGGAAGAGTACCATTTGATGCAGATACACCTGTATCAATAGCATTAAAACATATGCAAGAAAAACCGGTGGAGCCAATAAAATTAAATCCTGCAATTCCATACTCAGTTAATAAAATTATCTTAAAAGCTATGCAAAAAGATACAAACTTAAGATATCAATCTGCAACAGAAATGTTAAGAGATTTAAGTTTAGCATTAAAAGATCCAGAAGGACATTTTGTAAAAGAAAATATAGATATGAATGGATATACACAGGTTATTCCAACACTTTCACAAGAAAAAATAAAAACAGAAAATGAAAACAGAAAAGATAACGAAGAAAAGAAATCAAAAGGAAAGTTAAGAACATTTATTTCAGAACATCCAGCTGTAAAAGTATTATTAATAATTGCAATAATTATACTAATTCCAGTAGGAGTATTCTTTGCAACACAAGGAATTTTAAACATTGGTAGAGAAAAAGATGTTAAACTTCCAGACTTTACAAATATGACAAGAGCACAAGCTGAACAAGCTGCAAATGAAGCTAATCTTAAATTAGAAGTAGAAGAACAGTTTGATAAAGAAGTTGAAGCAGGAAAAGTAATATCACAAGATCCACAATATATGGAAAATTACACTGTAAAAGCAAAAACAACGGTAAAAATTGTAGTTAGTAAAGGTGTAGATATCAAAAAGGTTCCAAAATTAACTGGTTTAAAATATGATGAAGCAGAAGCAGCACTTACAGAGAAATCACTTGTAGTAGAAAAAATAGAAGAAACAAGCGAAAAAGTAGAAGCTGATTATGTAATAAAACAAGATCCTGCTCAAGGAACAGAATTGAACTCTGGTGATACAGTAAAGGTATATGTTAGCACAGGAGTAAAACAAATTACAATGGAATATGTTGTGGGAAAAACAGAAAAAGATGCAAAAAGCCAACTTACAAAACTAGGGTTTGAAGTAAACGTAATTTATGAAGAAGATACAACAAAAGATGATGGTGTTGTATTAAAACAAAGCATTGATACAGGAGCACAAGTAAAAGATGGTTCAAAGGTAACATTAACAATAAACAAAATAACTAAAGTAAAAGAAGGAACTGTTAACATTAATTTAAAATCAATATTAGCCAAAGAAGGAAAAGATGTTATTACAAAAGATGAATCAGGAAATGAAATAAATCCTACAGTGAAAGTTGAAATAAAAGTTACTTCAGAAGGCAAAGAAGAAACTGTATATAGTCAAGAACACAGAAAAGATACAACTTCTATAAATAAAAAAGTAATTGGAAAAGGAACAATCACAGTAAAAGTATTTGCAGATGGAATTAAATTGGAGGAAAAGCAATTAGACTTAAACTCAACAAGTCCTGTATTAAATATTGATTAGATAAGATAAGAAGTAGCAATTTAAAACTGCTACTTCTTTTTGTATAAAATATTTTGAAATTACTATATAAATGTGATAGAATAATGTAAACTAAATTATAGGAGGAAACATTGCAAAAAGGAATTGTAATAAGTAATATTTCTAATTTATATAATGTTGAAATAGAAAATAATAAAATATATAGTTGTAATGCAAGAGGAAAAATTAAGAATAATGCAATAAGTCCTGTTGCAGGAGACAAAGTAAAAATAGAAGTTATAGATGAAGAAAAGAAAACAGGTGTAATTGAAGAAATTGACGAAAGAATAAATTTTGTAAAAAGACCTAAAATGGCAAATCTATCACAAATAGTCTTAGTTGTTTCAATGAAGCTTCCAAAACCTGATTTAGAGCTTTTAGATAAGCAACTAGCATATGCTGAGTATCTAAGAATAAAACCAATTATATGTCTAAATAAGGTAGATTTAGTAGATGAAAATATAGCTTTTAGTATTGCAAATACATACAGAAAAATAGGGTATGAAGTTATACTAACAAATGCAAAAAGCGGAGATGGAATGGATGATTTGAAAGTAAAATTTCAAAATCAAACAACAGCGTTTTCAGGAAATTCAGGTGTTGGAAAGTCAACACTAATAAATAAGTTATTTGGTAAAGATATAACAGATGAAGGACAAATAAGCGGTAAAAATAAGAGAGGGAAGAATACGACAACTCAAGTTAAGCTATATAAAATAAATGAGAATAGTTATATAGCTGATACACCTGGTTTTTCAACATTTGATATATATGAAATTAAAAGTGAAGATTTATGTCATTATTTCATAGAGTTTGTGCCATATATAGAAAAATGTGAATTTGTTGGATGTAGCCACATAAAAGAAAAAAAATGTGGAATTAAGGAAGCAATAACTGAAGGAAAAATATCAAAGGAAAGATATGAGAGGTATTGTAAAATATATAATGACTTAAAAGAAAAGGAGGAAAGAAGATGGTAGAAATATCTACATCGCTATTAAGTGTAAAAAAGGAAAATGTAATAAAAACAATATATAATTTAGAAACAGCAGGTACAGACTATTTTCATATAGATGTAATGGATGGAAAATTTGTTGAAAATGATACAAATAATCTTATGTTAGAATACTGTGAGTATTTAGAAAACATTACAAATGTACCTATGGAGATACATTTAATGGTTGAAGATATAGAGAGCTATATAGACAGTTATATTATATTTAACCCAAACACAATTATATTTCATTATGAAGCAGTAAAAGATAGAGAAGAATTGTTTAAATTAATAAATAAGGTAAAAGATCATAACTGTAAGGTTGGGGTTAGTATAAAACCAAATACAAAAGTAGAAGAAATATATGATATATTGCCATATATACATACTGTACTTGTTATGACAGTAGAACCAGGCAAAGGAGGACAGAAATTAATTTCTGAAACCATAGATAAAATAGTTAAGTTAAAACAATATATTGATGAAAAAAAATTAGAAACAGAGATTGAAGCTGATGGAGGAATAAATTTAGAAAATATACAAACAGTAAAAGAAGCTGGGTGTGATATAGTTGTTGCAGGAACAAGTATTATTTCAACAGATGACTATAAAAAAGTAATAAAAAATATGAAAAGTGATATTGACAATTAATAGATTAATGATAAAATAACAGTATAAAAAAAGAGCGAAAAATAGATTAAAAAAAAACTCATTTTGAAGTTTTATTTTTAATCTATTTTTTATTTGTTGAAAAGGGAGGTTTTTTATGAAAACAAAATATATTTTTATAACAGGCGGAGTTGTATCAGGTTTAGGAAAGGGAATAACAGCAGCGTCATTAGGAAGATTGTTAAAAAATAGAGGATATAAAGTTGTTAATCAAAAATTTGATCCATATATAAATGTTGACCCAGGAACAATGAGCCCATATGAACATGGTGAAGTATTTGTTACAGATGATGGAGCTGAAACGGATCTGGATCTGGGGCATTATGAGAGATTTACAGATGAAAATCTTAACAAAAACTGTAGTATTACAATGGGAAAAATTTATCAGGAAGTAATTGAGAGAGAAAGAAGAGGAGACTATCTTGGAAAAACTGTACAAGTAATACCACATATTACAAATGCAATAAAAGAAAAAATCTATTCTTTTGAAAATAAAGATGTAGATATTGTTATTACAGAAATAGGTGGAACTGTTGGTGATATAGAAGGATTATCTATTATAGAAGCAATTAGACAAGTGGGATTAGAAAATCCCGCAGAAGATGTTATATATATTCATGTAACTTTATTACCTTATATTAGTGGATCAAATGAGCTAAAATCGAAACCAACTCAGCATTCCGTAAAAGAATTACAGTCATTTGGAATTAAACCAGATGTTTTAGTATGTAGAACAGAAGTAGATATTCCGGATAATTTAAGAGATAAAATTGCTCTATTTTGTAATGTTAGAAAAAGTAGTGTTATTGCAAATAAAACTGTTTCATGTTTATATGAAGTACCAATTATGCTTGAAAAAGAAGGTTTAGCAGATGCAGTATGTACACATCTGCAACTAGAAAAATGTAAAGCCAATAATCAAGAATGGGAAAAATTAATAGATAAGATAAATCATGTTTCAGATAAAGAAGTCACAGTTGCCATAGTTGGAAAATATGTTAAACTAGAAGATTCATATTTATCTGTAATAGAGAGTCTTCATCATGCTGGTTTTGAAAATGGTGTAAAAGTGAAAATTAAATTAATAGACTCAGAAAAGATAACACCTAAAACTGTAAAGGAAATGTTACAAGATTGCGACGGAATCATTGTTCCAGGTGGATTTGGAAATAGAGGAATAGAAGGAAAAATACAAACTATAAAATATGTGAGAGAAAACAAGATTCCATTTTTAGGTATATGTTTAGGAATGCAAATGGCAGTTGTTGAATTTGCAAGAAATGTATTAAAATTAAAAGGTGCAAATTCTGAGGAATTTGATGAAATAAGTGAGGATCCAGTAATTCATATTATGTATGATCAAAAAGATGTCACCAAAAAAGGTGGAACAATGAGATTAGGAAGTTATCCATGTGTTATAAAAGAAGGAACATTAGCTAAAAAGTTATATAGAGAAAATGAAATAGCAGAAAGACACAGACATAGATTTGAATATAACAATGCGTATAAAGAAGACATGGAAAAAGCAGGACTAGTTGTTTCAGGTACATCACCAGATGGCAAACTTGTAGAAATTATCGAAATACCAAATCATCCATATTTTATTGCAGCACAATTTCATCCAGAGTTTAAATCAAGACCAGATAAGCCATCACCACTATTTGTAGGATTAGTAAAAGCATGTATAAAATAAAGTAAAAGAGAACAGTACTGTTCTCTTTTTATTTTTTGTTATTCTTTTTCATTAATTATTTCTTGTTTATTATTATTTAATTCTTTTTTGCTAATTATGTTTAATACAATAATACCAAGACCAATCATAGATAATATAAATCCTATTAATCCGCCAATAAATGGAATTAACTCTAAAATGCTAATAACTAGGATTACTAATAATGAAAGAAGTACAAATATAATATTGTTATTTTTCATTTTCTCAGATTTATTAGCAATAAGTTTTGCGGCACTCATACTAAATACTGTTTTTGATATTGTTAAAGTAAGTATATACATAGTAATTATTGCTACTGAAATTCCAGTTCCCAATCCCCATGTGATAAATAATATTGCAAATGATCCAACAATAATTATAAGAGATGTAAGTAAACCTACGCCTAAAGATAAAGGAGCTTTTGAGCTTAACAATTTTCCAGCTTTTTCTCTAAAGTTAGGTGCAAGCCAAAGTACTAATAGTATAACTACTAAAGAATATAAAAGAGTTGATATAATGTTTTTTACATAAGAAATGATTATTTCAAAAGTCATTCTCTCTTTTGCTTTTTCAGGAGTATAAGCAATAGTACCACTTACTATTGAATCAGCTATATTAAATTCTGTACTTGATGTATAGTTTAGATCTCCAACTATTATATTTTGAGCATTGTCAGGGAACACTAATTCATTAGTAGAAATATATGCATCTCTTTTTACTTGACCATTTAAATTGGTACGGTCAGCTGCAAGTCTAAGGTCTCTTGCAATAATTGCTTTAGAACCTAATGTAAAATCTTGAGTTGTAGCATAAACATCATAACAAATACCGTTAATTGTAATATTTTTTCCAAATGCAAAGATACTTCCGTGAATATATGAATTTTCAGCTATTGTTATGTTATTTCCAAATGCAAATACATCTCCACCTATTTCGCCATTAATAGATATATTACTTCCGAAAGCAAAAACATTACCATCAACTATGCTATTAACTGTAATATCTGTATCAAACTTATATAGATCAGACTCAATAAATTCATATGTAGGATCAGTTCTAACAGTATCAGTAGCTGTAATTTCATTTTCTGAAATATCTGTAGTAACCGCCTCATTTGATGTTTCTAAAGATGTAGTAACTACATCAGACGCAAAACACAATGTTGAAAATAACATTAAAAAAATGATTGAAAACAAAATAATTTTACTCTTAAAAAAACTTTTCAAAATAAATCCTCCTATCAAATTAAAATTACCTATATAATATAATCTTAATTGATATTTGTCAATCAGATAAAGAAGTATTATTTTTGGGTTTGACAATTAGATATAAAATATATACAATCTAAATTTCCAGAAACTTTTTGATTTTGTACTTTATCTAGATTACACTTACCATCTTTTTGAAATTTACAATTAGAAGAACAATTTATATTAATCAAATAAAAACACCTCAAAATATAGTATGAAGTGTTTTTATTAAGAATATTCAAATTATTTTTTATAGCTTTTACAAAAGGCATTAATACAGCATTGGTCACATTTGGGAGATCGTGATATACAGGTATTTCTACCATGCCACATAAAAATATGATTTACATCTTTATAATATTCTTTCGGTATTATTTTAATTAGATCTTGTTCAATTTTTGTTGGATCTTGCTCATTGGATAAGCCTATCTTGTTTGAAAGCCTTTTAGCATGTGTATCAACAGCTATTCCTTGAGGGCAATCAAAAGCCTCTAACATTACAACATTAGCAGTTTTTCTTCCTACACCAGGAAGCTTTATTAAATCCTCCATCTTATCTGGAACTTTTCCACCAAATTCATCTATAATTCTTTGAGCTGTTAACTTTATGTTTTTAGCTTTTGTTCTATAAAAACCACAAGGATGTACAAGTTCTTCTAACTCTTGTATAGGAATTTTTACAAAATCCTCTGGCGTAGAATATTTTACAAAAATTGAAGGAGTTGTTTTATTTACTCTATCATCTGTACATTGAGCAGATAATATTACGGCCACTAATAATTCAAAAGGTGTTTCAAAATCAAGACTGCATTTGGCGTCTGGATAATTTTTCTTTAATGTTTCAAGCATATCTATTACATTTTTTTTATTCATTTTATAATACCTCTTTTATAACAAGTTTAAGTTTATTATAGCACAAGTTATAAAGAATGTAAAAACATAAAGTGGTAACAAATAAGAAAGTAACTTAATATAATATATAAAAAGATAGGAGGTAATGTACATATGCTTGGAGCATTAAAAAAGACTTTGGGAGTGTGCTTGATAGGACTAGGATTAGGAATATTACTTGTTTTATTACTTCCTATGTCAGGCTGGCTATTTGCAATAGGTGTAGTAATAGTAGCTGTTGGATTAATCTGGTTATCTTGTTAAAAAAGGAGAGTGGAGAATAATGACAATAGTTGTAAAAAAAGTTCCTAAATTTCTAAGAGGTTTTGTTAAATTAATATTTGGAATAAAAGAATAGAAAGTTAGTAAATGCTAAAGACAATAAAAAAAAGGGATACTTAATGTATCCTTTTTATTACGTAATAAAATATATATTATCTAAATAATAATTAAGCTCTTGTAACTTTTCCAGAACGTAGGCATTTTGAACATACAGAGATTGTTTTTGTATCTCCATTAATTAGAGCTTTTACTCTTCTTATATTTGACTTAAAAGTTCTAGATGTTCTTCTACTAACGTGAGAACGAGCTATGCTTACTTTATTTCCGTGTGCTATTGATTTTTCACAAATTTCGCATTTTGCCATAAGTTTTGCACCTCCCATATGTTTTAATAAAATTGACTATTTATAAGTTTATCATAAATAAACAAAAAAAGCAAGGTTTTCTAAAAATTATTTCATTTATTAATAAATTAATGATTTAAAAGATCTTTTATAACTTCACCTGCTATAATTAAACCTGCTACAGATGGAACGAAGCTAATACTTGCAGGAGTTCTTTTTAAAGATTCATCCTGATTAAATCTTTTAGGTTCTTCTTTAGAATATACTACTTTTAAATGTTTAATTCCACGATTTTTTAATTCTTTTCTCATTACTTTGGCTAAAGGACATACAGAAGTTTTTGAAATATCTGATACCTCAAATCTTGTTGGATCAAGTTTATTTCCGGTTCCCATTGAAGAAATGATAGGAATATTTTTAGATGTAGAATATACTGCTAAATCAATTTTAGATTTTACTGTATCAATTGCATCTACAATGTAATTACAATTACTAGGAATGATTGTATCAAAATTAGAAATATCAGCAAATTCTTGGTATGTGGTAAGATTTAGGTTTGGGTTGATTTTTAAAGCTCTATCTCTTACTAGTTCTACTTTAGGTTTTCCAATAGTTGTTGTATCTGCAATTAATTGACGATTAATATTAGTGATATCAATGGTATCGTTATCTATAACAACAAGAGAGCCAACACCAGCACGAATAAGACCTTCTGTAACATAAGAACCAACACCACCACAGCCAAAAATCGCAACACAACTGGATTGTAATTTATTTAGAGCTTCTTGTCCTATTAAAAGTTCAGTTCTAGCTAACCAATTATTCATAATTAAATTCCTTTCAAAAAGATACACAAATTATATCACGTAAAATCAATGCATGTCAACAATTGAATAACAAACAAAAATTTGCTAAAACACTTGAAAAAAATTTTTTTTATGATAGAATATGTAAAGAAAAAATAATTATAAAAAATACGGAGGAAAAATGTTTTCATATATAAAAGGAAGTTTAGAAGTTAAAACAAATGGATATATTGTAATTGAGACAAATGGAATAGGATATAAAATATTCATGTCCGAAACCTCAATAGAAAAATTAGGAGAGATAGGAAGTACTGTAAAGGTACATACATATTTAAAAGTAAGAGAAGATGATATTAGTTTATTTGGATTTAATACAAATGAAGAATTACGTATGTTTGAACTGTTATTATCAGTTAGCGGCATAGGCGCAAAATCAGCAATAACAATATTATCAAATATTTCACCATCTAGTTTTGCATTAGCTGTTATATCAAATGATGTAAATACATTAAAAAAATTGCCAGGAATAGGTATAAAATCGGCGCAAAGAGTAATCTTAGAGTTGAAAGATAAATTAAAAACAGAAGATTCGATTAGCAAATTTGAAACATCAATAGAAGTAAAAGAGGCCATAAAAGAAGATGGTAAAGTTACTGAGGCAATATCAGCATTACAAGTATTAGGTTATAGTAGAAAAGAAATAGATACAGCAATAGAAAAATTGGATCTAGCAAGTCTAAGTGTTGAAGATATTATTAGAAAAGGGTTAAATAACTTAGCAAGATAGAATAAAAGAAAGGAAGAAAAATATGGATCTAAGTCAACCATTGGCATATAGAATGAAACCAAAAACATTAGAGGATTATGTAGGACAAGAACATATATTAGGAAAAGATAAGATTTTGTATAGAACAATTCAAGCAGATAGGTTGTCTAGTATTATCTTATGGGGACCTCCAGGATGTGGGAAAACATCTCTAGCAAAGGTTATTAGTAATACAACTAAATATAAATTTACAAAAATTAATGCAGTAACAGCTGGTATTGGTGATATAAAAAATGCAATAGAGGAAGCAAAAAATGCTTTCCTTAATCCAACTGGAAAATGTATTTTATTTATAGATGAAATTCATAGATTCAACAAATTACAACAGGATGCATTGTTGCCATATGTAGAAAATGGAACGGTAATACTTATAGGTGCAACAACAGAAAATCCATATTTTGAAGTTAATAAAGCTTTAATATCAAGATCAATGGTATTTAAACTAAATCCGTTAACTACAAGTGATATATACAAAGTATTAAAAAGAGCATTAATATCGGAAAATGGATTAAAAAATTATAATATAAAAATAGAAGATGAAACATTAGAGAAGATAGCAGAAGTATCAAATGGAGATGTTAGAACAGCATTAAATGGCCTAGAGATAGCTGTGCTTACAACGCAAATGGATAAGGATGGATATATAAATATTACAAATGAAATTGCAGCAGATTGTGTCCAAAGCAGAAAAGCAATTTTTGATAAAAAAGGAGATAGTCACTACGATAACATTAGTGCATTTATTAAGTCTATGAGAGGTAGCGACCCTGATGCAACAATTTTTTATTTGGCAAGAGCTATTCAAGGAGGAGAAGATCCTGTTTTTATAGCTAGGAGAATTGTAATTGCTGCAGCAGAAGATGTTGGAATGGCAAATCCAAATGCATTAGTAGTAGCAACTTCTGCAATGCAAGCAGTAAACATGGTTGGAATGCCAGAGGCAAGAATTATTTTATCAGAAGCAGCAACATACGTAGCAACGTCACCAAAGTCAAATGCCACATATTTAGGAATAAACAGAGCATTAGATGACGTAGAAAATAAAGATACAGGAACAATACCAATGCATATAAGAAATGCACCAGCAGAAGGAATGGAAAAAGAAGGTTACGGAGTAGGGTATAAATATCCTCATGACTATGAAGGACACTGGGTGGAACAACAATATTTACCAGATAAGATGATAGGAACAAAATATTATATAAAAGATGAGACTATACCAGAGTAAAAAATACACATTACAATTTGTAATGTGTATTTTTACGTAATTTATTTAATTTTTTTTAGAAATATAGATAACTTATTATTTCTTCTCATCTTTTTTTAATACTTCTGCAGCAGCACCTAAACTACTTAAAGCACTTGTTGCTTCAAAAGGAATAAATACCTTATTTGCTTCACCGTTTGCAACTTCTTTTAAAGCTTCCAATGATTTTAATTGTACTAATTTATCATTTGGGTTAGCTTTCATCATAGCATCATAAACAACGTGTATTTCTTGTGCTTTAGCTTCAGCTACTTTCTTAATTGCTTCAGCTTCACCAGTAGCTCTTCTTATTTTTGCTTCTTTATCAGCTTCAGCTTCTAATATAGCTGCTTCTTTCTTACCTTCAGCAAGTGTAATTGCAGATTGTCTTTCACCTTCGGCTTGAAGAATTAAAGCTCTTTTATTTCTTTCTGCATTCATTTGTTTTTCCATTGCATCACGAATGTCTGCAGGTGGAGTAATATCTTTAATTTCAACTCTGTCTATTTTGCATCCCCATTGATCTGTTGCTTCATCAAGTATAATTCTTAATTTGTCATTAATTGCATCACGAGAACTAAATGTTTCATCTAAGTCCATTTTACCAACAATATCACGTATTGTTGTAATAGCTAAGTATTCAATACCTTTCTTTAAACTTTGAATTTCATAAACTGCCTTTGCAGGATCAGTTACTTTATAGAATACAACTGTATCAATAGTAATTGTAACGTTATCTTTTGTAATAACTCCTTGAGGTGGAATATCCATTGTTTGTTGTTTTAAACTAACAACACTACGAACATGATCGAAGAATGGAATAATAATTGTAAGACCGGCATCAGCTATTTTATAAAATTTACCAAGTCTTTCAATAATATAAACTTCAGATTGTCTAACTATTTTTATTGTTTTGAATGCAATAATTAATATGATAACTAATAATATGATTAAAAACCACATAATTTTTCCTCCTTATATTTTATTATACTTTTTCATCTAATTTTGAAAATTTTTGTACGATGGCTTTTACCCCATCAATTTTAACGACTTCAATTTCAGTATTTTCAGGTATGGTTTCTTCTGATAGTGTTTTTGCTGACCAAGTTTCTCCACCAATCTTTACCTGACCAGTACCCTTAAGATCGTTAATTTCTTTTGTAACAATACCAGTACGTCCAATAATAGAGTAGGCATTTGTTGTCATTGTTTTTCCTTTATTAACAAATTTGTTAACAAAAGGTTTAGTAAAAAATATAAGCAATGTAGAGGATACAATAAATACAATAGCTTGAATATATACATTTGGAATGAATAAACTAACTACCATTGCAATTATGGCTCCAATACCAAACCAAAAAACAAGGAATCCAACAGTTGCTATTTCTATTATGAAGAATATTCCAGCAGCGATTAACCAAAATTGCCACATAAAAATCCCTCCTTTACCATAGTTACTATTATACTATAAATTTTATAAAAAAGAAATACTTTTATAAAAGAAATATCGACAAAATAACCATTTGCATTTTTGAAAGAGCTTTGCTAAAATAAATGCAAAACAAAAATTTGATAAAATATCTAAAGGAGTGTCCCTAACATGACAAGATGGCATGAAAAGGAACGTCCCTACAGTGCCAAAGGAGAAAAATGGTGGAGTTAAAACAGAATGTGCAATATGTTAAAGGAGTTGGACCTGCAAAAGCTGAATTACTACATAAGCTTGGAATAGATACATTGGAGGATTTAATTACATATTTTCCAAGAACATATGAAGATAGAAGTAAACCTAAATATATCTCGGATTTAGTAGATGGTCAAGAAGCTTTAATAGAGGTTATTGCAACAAGTAATATGAGCGAAGTTAGAATTGGAAAAAACAGAAGTATATTAAAATTAATTGCAAGAGATGAAACTGGTGCTTGTACAATTACATGGTTTAATCAAAAGTATTTAAAGGGAAAATTCAAAATAGGAGAAAAATATAAATTTTATGGAAAAGCAAATGTAAAGTATGGAAAAGTGGAAATGATAAATCCAGTATTTGATATAGAAGATAATTCAAAAAATACTGGAAAAATAATACCTATATACCCACTTACATATAGTTTGTCTCAAAATGGTATTAGAAATGCTATTGAAAATGGTTTAAAAATTGTGAGTGGAAAACTAGATGAAACAATGCCTGAATATTTGCTAAAAGAATATCATTTAGAAGGTTTAAATGAGGCAATAAAACAAATTCATTTTCCAGATAATTTTCAGGAATATAAAAAAGCTAGAGATAGACTTGTATTTGAAGAATTGCTTAGTATGCAATTAGCATTGTCGGGATTAAAAAATAAATATGATAATGAAAATAACGGAATAACGTATAGCAAAGATGTAAAAATGTCTGATGTTATTAATGCTTTGCCTTTTCATTTAACAAAGGCACAATTAAATGTTTTAGAAGAAATTGATAAAGATATGGAAAGTAATAAAACTATGAATAGATTATTGCAAGGGGATGTTGGATCTGGAAAAACTATAGTATCAATAATTGCTACATATAAGGCTGTAAAATGTGGATACCAGGTGGCTATTATGGCTCCAACTGCTATTTTAGCAGAACAGCATATGCAAGAGTTTACAAAAGTATTAGAACCATTTGGCATAAAGTGCGAATTATTATTAGGTGGAACAAGAACGAAGAAAAGAAAGGAAATACTAGAGAATTTAGAGAATGGAACAATAGATGTTTTAATAGGGACACATGCTTTATTAGTTGAAGATGTTGTTTTCAAAAATTTGGGATTTGTTGTAACAGATGAACAACACAGATTTGGAGTAAGACAAAGAGGAAATATTGTGGCAAAAGGAAACAATCCAGATGTATTAGTTATGACAGCAACACCTATTCCAAGAACATTGGCTCTTATTTTATATGGAGATCTAGATATTTCAATTATTGATGAGCTTCCACCAAATAGAAAAAAGATTGAGACATATGCAGTAACAAAAGGAATGGAAGAAAGGGTTAATAATTTTATAAAGAAAAACATTGATGAGGGAAGGCAAGCATACATTGTATGTCCGTTAGTTGAAGAAAACGAAGAAATAAATGCAAAAGCAGTAGTAGAATTAACTGAAAAATATAAGAATGAAGTATTTAAAGAATATAGAGTGGAATATCTTTATGGAAAAATGAAACAAAAGGAAAAAGATGAAATTATGCATAATTTTAAAGATGGAAAAATAGATATATTGATTTCCACCACAGTAATAGAAGTTGGAGTTAATGTTCCAAATGCAAGCCTTATGATAATTGAAAATGCAGAGCATTTTGGACTTGCTCAATTACATCAATTAAGAGGAAGAGTAGGAAGAGGAGAATATCAATCATATTGTATTCTAAAATACGAAGGCAAATCTAAAGAAGTAAAACAAAGAATGAAAATTATGCAAGAAAATACAGATGGATTTATAATTGCTCAGAAAGATTTAGAATTGAGGGGATCAGGTGAGTTTTTTGGAACAAAGCAACATGGGTTACCAGAATTTAAAATTGCTAATTTGTTTGAAGATATGGAAATATTAAAATGTGTACAAAGTGTAGCTTTAAAAATAGAAAAAACAGATCCAAAGTTAGAAAGAGAAGAAAATGAGTGCTTGAAAAAGTTAATAGATGAAAAATTTACTAAACGAGTAGAGATATAACTATTGACATTTACATAAAAAAACAATATGATATAATATGAAATAAATTGTAGATTTATGATGAAAAATTTAAAGATAGGAGAATGAATATGTATACAAAAATGCTAACCTCAAAAATGGGTGGAGAACTAGTAAGCTTTAAACTAAATGGCGAAGAACGTATCCACCAAGGCGCTGATAGTGTAGACGAAAATGGAAAAGTATATTGGAAAAGACATGCTCCAGTATTATTTCCAGTAGTAGGTAAGCTAAAGAAAAATCAAACAATCATAAATGGAAGAATTTTTGAAATGCCACAACATGGATTTGTAAGGGACATGGAATTTGAACCTATTACAAAACTAGATAATTTTCATTCTTATGTATTAAGAAGCAATCAAATAACAAAAAACAGGTATCCATATGATTTTGAATTATATACAACATACAGATTAGATGAAAATAAATTAACAACAATTTATAAAGTAATTAATACAGGAGATGTAACACTTCCTTTTGGAATAGGAGGACATCCAGCATTTAAAATAGATAAAGAAGATTTAAAAGAAGGAAATTATTATTTAGAGTTTGAAGAAGATGAAGACAAAATTCATTTTCTATATTTGGTAGATGGATTAATTGGAACAGAATATGCAAGAAATAGAATGGCAGATAAAAGAAGAATTAATATTGATTCTAATACATTTAATAATGATGCATTAATCATGAAAGGTATAACTTCTTCAAAGATTAGTTTAAAAAATAAGAGAACAAATAAAACATTATTGACTATGGACTTCACAGGTTTTCCATATCTTGCAGTTTGGTCAAAACCAAATGCACCATTTATATGTATTGAACCATGGTATTCTACTGCAGATACAATAAAAAGCACAGGTGTATTTATTCAAAAACAAGATATTATAGCATTAAAACCAAGTGAAACATTTGAATGTAAATATACAGTGGAATTTTTCTAATAGAATAAAAAGGATGTAAAATATGAAAACATTATTTATATTAATAGGGTTATTACTTGCAACCGCAGGAGTTATATGTGTATATGATGCACGTTTAATTACTAAGAAATTTTTTGGATTCGGAGATCAAAATGAAGCATCAATGGGACTTAAAATTTTAGGATTTATTATTGCAATTAGTGGTGGATTAATAATATATTTTAATATTTAAATTAATTGTTAAAAAACAAGAGAATATTTTAAATAAAAATTACATAGAATATAAAAAAATACTACACAAATTAAAAAAAGTATGTTATTATATATAACATATTGAAAAAAACGAGGAACAAGAGGAGTACATTTGGAAAACTAGAAAGAGAAAAGAAGTAAAATGCTGAAAGCTTCTTATAGTAAAGGCAAATGGAAGGTAGCTTGGGAGTTGATATGTTGAAAGTGTGGAAACATACCTAGATTTATCCGTGTAACTTGCGTTAAAAGTAACTAAGATACAAAAAATAAATTTTGTAATTAAGGTGGTACCGTGAGAAAAAACTCGCCCTTATATATTGAGGGTCGAGTTTTTATTTTGTTTACCCCTGAAAGGAGTATTTATGAGAGAAAAAAAATTAAATGACAAATTTAATCCAAACGATTTTGAAACAAAGCTATATCAAACATGGGAGGAAAAAGGATATTTTAAACCAAGCATGGACAAAACGAAGGCAAGCTATTGCATTATGATGCCACCACCAAATGTAACAGGAAAGCTTCATATGGGTCATGCACTAGATGATACAATTCAAGATGTATTAATTAGATTTAAAAGAATGCAAGGTTTCAACACTTTATGGCTTCCTGGATCAGATCATGCTGCAATAGCAACAGAAGTAAAAGTTGTAGAAAAGATGAAAAAAGAAGAAGGCTTAACAAAAGCAGATATCACAAGAGAACAATTTTTAGAAAGAGCTTGGGATTGGACTAAAGAATATGGTGGAACAATAAAGAAACAACAAAGAAGATTAGGATGTTCATGTGATTGGAATAGAGACAGATTTACTATGGACGAGGGCTTATCTGAAGCAGTTTTAGAGCAATTTATTCAGTTATATAATAAAGGATTAATTTACAAAGGTAAAAAAATGATAAATTGGTGTCCATCATGCCATACAACAATTTCTGATGCAGAAGTTGAATATGAAGACGAGTCATCACACTTATGGCATATTAGATATCAAATTGCAGGTGAACCTGACAGATATATTATAGTTGCAACGACAAGACCTGAAACAATGCTTGGAGATACAGCAGTTGCAGTACACCCAGACGATGAAAAATATAAGGATTTGGTAGGTAAAAAATGTATTTTACCAATTATGAATAAAGAAATTCCAATAATAGCAGACGAATTTGTAGAAAAAGAATTTGGAACAGGATGTGTTAAAATTACACCAGCACATGATCCAAATGATTATCAAGCTGGATTAAAACATAATCTAGAAATAATAGAAGTATTTGATGATAGTTCAATTATGGGAGATTTAGTTCCAGAATATAAAGGAATGCCTGCAATTGAAGCAAGAAAATTAATTGTAGAAAAATTACAAGAACTAGGAAACTTAGTTAAAATTGAAGATTATACACACAATGTTGGAAAATGCTACAGATGTCATAATACTATTGAACCAAGAATTTCAGAGCAATGGTTTGTGTCAATGAAAGATTTAGCAAAAAGAGCAGCAGATGCAGTTAGAAATGATGAAGTTAAGTTCGTACCAAAAAGATACGAAAAAATGTATTTCAACTGGTTAGATAATATCCAAGACTGGTGTATATCAAGACAGTTGTGGTGGGGACACAGAATACCAGTATATTATTGTGACGAATGTGGACATATACATGCAGCAAAACAAATGCCAGAAAAATGCGAAAAATGTGGTTCTAGTAAATTACATCAAGACGAAGATTCATTAGATACATGGTTCAGTTCTGCATTATGGCCATTTTCAACATTAGGTTGGCCAAATACAGAATCAGAAGACTACAAAACATTCTATCCAACAAATGTATTGGTAACAGGGTATGATATCATAACATTCTGGGTATCAAGAATGATGACACAAGGATTAGAATTAACTGACAAAAATCCATTTAAAGATGTTGTTGTACACGGAATTGTAAGAGATTCACAAGGAAGAAAAATGTCAAAATCATTAGGAAATGGAATTGACCCAATTGAAATAATTGACCAATATGGTGCGGACGCATTAAGATTTTCAGTACTTTCTGGAACAACAATGGGAAATGACATTAGATATATGCCAGAAAAACTAGAACAAGCATCAAACTTTGCAAATAAAATTTGGAATGCTGCTAAATTCATAATAATGAATACACCAGACGAAGATAAAGTAAAAGAATTTTGTCACAAAGTATATAACCATGAAACAAAAACATATAATCCAGATTTATTAACAATAGAAGACAAATGGATACTAAACAAATTAGACAAATTAGTAGCAGACATCACAAGAAATATTGAAAATTATGATTTAGGAATTGCAATTGACAAGATTTATAACTTCATTTGGAATGAATTTTGTGACTGGTATATCGAAATGGTTAAAACAAGAATTTATAGTGAAAATGAAGAAACAAAGATTGCTGTAAGTGATATACTAAACCATGTATTTGGAACATCACTAAAATTATTACATCCATTTATGCCATTTGTAACATCAGAAATTTATGATAATTTGGTATGCTATGATGAAAAAGAATTAATGGTTTCAAAATGGCCAGAGACAAGTGATAAATCTGTTTTTGAAAAAGAAGAAGAAACTGTTGAAAAGTTAAAACAAATAATAGGTGAAATTAGAAACATAAGAGCAAACATGAACATACATCCATCAAAAAAATCAGAATTAATATTTGTAACAGAAAGATATGAAAAGGAAATTATAGAAGCAAAAGAATTTATATTAAAACTTGGATTTGGAAATGAAATAAAAGTACAAAAAGATAAAACAGGAATACCAGAAAATGCAATAGCGATATTACAAGAAGGAATAGAGCTATATATGCCGCTTGAAGATCTAATTGATATGGAAGAAGAAAAAAATAGACTTCAAAACGAAATTACAAAATTAGAAGCGGAAGTTCAAAGATGCGAAAAGATTCTATCTAATCCGGGATTTGTAAACAAAGCACCAGAAGCAAAAATAAACGAAGAAAAAGAAAAGCTAAATAAATATAAAGAAATGCTAAATTCTACACAAGAGAGATTAAGTAAGTTAAAATAAAAGTAAAATATATAATAAAGAAGCCATATTTCAATTTATGTGAGTGATATGGCTTCTTTATTTAAATATCAATAAGAAAAATAATTATCTAACAAAATTTTTTTATATTATAAATATTTTTTTAATTTTTCAACGTTATTCTCTTGGAACTTAATAAATTCATCTAAAATATTTTGAACGGGTTCACTAGTAGTTGGATTCTGATTTTTTAATTTTACTCCTTCAATAATTCCCATATTTGTTCCCTTAATTAGCATTTCTGCAATATGAGAGTTACTTTTATCATTAAGAGTACTTACTTGAATGTCAACATATCCCATAATTTTCTGCATAGGAGGAAGTTCAGAAGGAAAGTCATTATAATTTTTTAGTTCTGCATTTACCTTATTTAAAATATCGTTGTATTTATCATACTGAAACAATAAATCATCTTTAAAATTTCCATCTCCTACTTTTTCTGCGATTGTAGATATTGAATCCATTCCCATTTTAATTCCCTTATTTACTTCGTTTAGAATATATAGTTCATTATTCATTGGTTTAAGACCACCTTTCATTCTTTATGTTATTACAAAATTAGTATTAACAAAAAATTAATAAGTATGCAATTAATTAATTGTCGAAAACTTCTTAAAAATCGTCAAAACTTCTTATATTTTACTCTTGGAAAAAAATGTAAATAAATATATAATGGACAAGCAAAATAAAAAATCTAAATAGATAGGAGGAAATAATAATTGAAAACGAAATATATAGAAAATGAAAAAATACTAATTGTTGAAATAACGGAAGAAATTGATCATCATATAGTAGATAAAATAAGAAGGAGTGTTGATAATGAAATTACAAGATATATGCCGAGAAAAACTATACTTGATTTTAGTAGGGTTACTTTTATGGACAGTGCAGGGATAGGAATGATAATAGGAAGATACAAAATGATGAAAATGCTAGGTGGAAGTTTAGAAATAAAAAATGTTAATGATAGTGCAAAAAAAATATTAGAAATGAGTGGAATTATGAAAATAATTCAGGTTGCATAATAGGGAAGATAGATTAGGTGTTATAAATTTGCCAAAAAGGAACGTCCCTATATGACAAAAGGAGGAAAGATGAAGAGTATTTATGACAATGAGATGAAATTGGAATTTTTAAGTAAATCAAATAATGAGGCATTTGCCAGAATTACTGTGGCTGCATTTGTTTCACAGCTTGATCCAACTATTGAAGAGTTGGCAGATATAAAAACTGCTGTGTCAGAAGCAGTAACAAATTGTATTGTTCACGGGTATGAAGATAGCGAAGGAATTATTAAGATAACTGGAAGAATCTTTTCAAATGTTGTAGAAATCGAAATATCTGATACGGGTAAAGGAATAGAAAATGTTGAACTTGCCAGAAAACCATTGTATACAACAAAAGCAAATTTAGAAAGATCTGGAATGGGCTTTACAATAATGGAGAGTTTTATGGATGAAGTAGAAATCGAATCTGTTCTGGGACTTGGAACTAAGGTTAAAATGAAAAAAATGATAAATAAAATACCTATAAGTGATGATGAAGATGCATTAATTAGTTTAGGAGGCATATAAACAAGGTGATAAAGGAGAATATGTATGAAAAATATGATAACCAAACTAGTGATATTATAAAAGCTCAAACTGGGGATTCTGATGCACTAGAAAAGCTAATTGAAGACAATCAAGGATTATTATGGAGTATAGTAAAAAGGTTTAGCGGTAGAGGTTATGAGTTAGAGGATTTGTATCAAATTGCGAGTTTAGGTTTTATTAAATGCATAAAAAAATTTGATACTAATTTTGAGGTAAGACTATCCACATATGCAGTACCATACATATTAGGAGAAATAAAAAGATATATACAAGAAGATGGGCCAATAAAAGTAAGTAGATCATTAAAAGAGTTGAATTTAAAAATATCAGTTGTTCAAAAGGAACACTTAAGAAAAACTGGAAAAGACATGCAAATAGAAGAAATTTCGAAAGAACTTCGGGGTATCAAAGGAAGATATTGCTATGGCACTTGAAAGTAAAAATCCAGTTAGTTCAATATATGAAGCATCATTGAATAGCGATGATGAAGAAATAAATATTATAGAAAAACTGTCAACTGATATAGATGAACAAAATTTGATTACAAATAAGATAACAATATCACAACTAATTAATTGTTTAGATGAAAGAGAAAAACAGATAATTTTACTAAGATACTATAGAGGCAAAACTCAAACAGAAATAGCTAGTATACTAGGAATTAGCCAAGTTCAGGTATCAAGAATAGAAAAAAGAGTATTACAAAAAATGAAAAATGAATTAATGGAGGATTTGGTATTGAAATAATAAATAATAAATAGTAAATAGTAAATTTAAAATTTTAATACAAGGTTTAATACAAGGTATGACTAGTTTTTATTATATAAGGAGTCACAATGAAAAAGATTATATTATATATATTTATATTAATATTGTTGTGTTTTGCTATTCCTATTATTTTTACGACAAAAAGATTTGAACAGGTAAATAATAGAAATATTGAAAACAAAGAAAAACAAAATATAGAAATTTCAGAATCTACATATGACTATAAAAATTATACAAATATAAAATTATTACATGCATCTAATAAAAAAGTAGAAAATATTAAATTAGATGAATATCTATACGGCGTAGTATCAGCTGAAATGCCAGCGAGTTTTGAAACAGAAGCTTTAAAAGCACAAGCAGTCGTTGCAAGGACTTATACATTATATAAAATGATAAATAATGCTGGAAAACATAAAGATGTTAATGCAAATATTTGTGATTCATCAACGTGTTGTCAAGCTTGGATCTCAAAAGAAGATAGATTAAAAAAATGGAAAGAAAAAGATAGAGATATGTATTGGAATAAAATAGTTAATGCTGTAAATACGACTCAAGGTAAAATTATTACATATGGAGGAAAACCAATTAATGCTTTTTTTCACGCAAATAGTGGAGGAGCAACCGAAGCTCCTGTAAATGTATGGGGTGGAACAGGGTATCCATACCTTCAAACAGTTACTACATCTGGAGAAAATGCATATAGCGGATATAGTTCAAAGGTAACAGTTAGCAAGAAGGATTTTGAATCAAAAATTAAAGAAGAACATAGTAACTTTAAAATTAATTTTAATGACAAAGAATGTATTAAAATTAAAGAATATACAGATGGTAACAGAGTAAAAACTATTAAGATTGGAAATCTTGAATTGTCTGGAGTAGAGATAAGATCAATATTTTCATTGAGGTCAGCGAATTTCAAAGTAACAATAAAAGATGATTCTATTATTTTTGAAGTTGTAGGATATGGCCATGGAGTTGGAATGAGTCAAACTGGTGCAGATAGTTTAGCAAAAGAAGGGAAGAATTATGAAGAAATTATTAAACACTATTATACAGGTGTAAAAATTGAAGATATGTAAGATTAAATTGTATAATTTTCTCAAAAATGTAAATACTTATTATAAAGAAAAAGTCAAGGAGGAAAATTTATGAGAAGAGAAAACAGAAGAAGAGCTGAAAGCTGGTTTGATTTTAAGAAAACATTATATATATCGGTAAGTATCTTAGCTATGGCTATTATAGGATTTGTAATTACTTTTTTTGTTTATGGCAATAAGCTAGAAGAAAATACAAAGCTAGCAAAAATAAATTCAGGGATAATTGGAAATTATATAGAAAATACAGAAACAACAAGTTCACAATTTGGAAAAACAGTTAATGAAGTTGTTAATGAAAATACTGTGAATGAAACAAAGTATGCTGTAAATACAAGTCAAGTAGAAAATAGAGTTACAGAAGGAAATTCAAATTCTAGTAAAAATACTAAAACCAATACTACTAAGGATAGTAAAGCAAACACCACAAATACAACCAATACAACGAAGACAGAGAAAAAAACAAAAGATCCTACATTTAAGAAACCTGTTACAGGTGAAATTATAAAAGAATTTGCAAAAGATAAATTAGTGTATTCAAATACATTAGGCGAATGGGTTACACATACTGGAATAGATATTAAAGCAAATAAAACGACAGTTGTAAAAGCATCTGCAGAAGGTGTGATAAAGTCAATAAAAAATGATCCTAGATATGGACTTACAGTAGTAATAGAGCATACAAATGGTTTTACTAGTGTTTATTCAAATTTGTTGACAGCTGAGTTTGTAGTAAAAGGGGAAAAGGTGAAACAAGGACAAAGCATAGGTACTGTTGGAAATACTGCAACATTTGAAATTTCAGATGAGCCTCATCTTCATTTCGAAATAACTAAAGATGGGACTAATTTGGACCCAGAACTATACCTAAAAAACTAGATTGACAAAAATTATAAGTAAATATATAATCAAAAACACATATTATTTAGATATTAATTGTATGAATAATATGTGTTTTATAATGAGAAAATGAAGGAGAAATAATGAAAAAAATTAAAAAGAAAGATATAGTATTATACCTTGTAATGCTTACATTTTGCATAATAGTGTGTGCACCACTTTTACAAATGCATATTGCTTCAGATACATATAATTTTATGGATTTGGGATATTTTCAATATCCATCGCAGTATTTCTTAAAAGATGCGAGGATTATATCAACACTATTTACATATTTAGCTGGAATATTAAATTTAGATTATCAAGTTTTTATTGTTGGTATGGAAGTATTAGCAGTAATAATTGCGTCTTTTTCAATTTATATATTATATAAAACTATTGGAAAAAAATTATCAGAAAACATATATAACATGAATCTGAAAAATAGTATAATTCTAATGGCAATTACTATTATAATTTTTAATTGTATGTCATTAGAGTATTTCTTGTATGCTGAGTGTGCAGTGATGTGCTTAAGTGTATTATTATCTATAATTGCTGCCAAAATTTTTATAGAAGAAAAAAACAAACATAAATATGTAAAAACATTATTGATATTAACACTTGCTACATTTTGCTATCAAGGAAGCATAAATATTTTTATCACATTAGTAACATTATTATTGATAATAGACAAAAGTAAAGCTAATATTAAGGAAAATATAAAACAATTTATAATAGCAGGAATAATTTTTGTTGTTAGCGAGATTGTAAATATTATATGTATGTATCTAATAAATAATTTTATGGGATCTGAGCAAGAAAGAGTTGCAGGTAATGTGATAATAAGAAACATTCTTTTATTTAATCCATTAATGAAATTTATTATAGAAAATGTGTTTATATTAAATTTTAACTTATGGCCATCAATGATAATACCAATATCTATCGGAATATCTATAATATTAATACTATGTAGCAAAAAGAAAATTAGAGGATTGATTGAATATATTTTTTTGATATTAGTAGCTGTGCTAGCAAGTATATTACCAGTATTTCTTATGAAGAGTCCAGGTATAGAACCAAGAATGGTTATGTCTGCAGGAAGCATTATTGGAATCTCAATTATTTATTTAAGTTATATATTTAATGATGAGAAGAGCAAGATTATGCAAGATATTATATTTGTAATTACAATGATATTTTTTATTTTTAACACGATAAATACCATACAAATATTTTCAGCTCATATAGCAACTAATAAGATAGATGCTAATATGGGAATTACAATAAAATACAAAATAGAAAAATATGAAAATGAAACAGGAAATAATGTAACAAAAGTTGCATATCGCAGAGACAGTATGCATAGAGATTTTCCATATGGATATAAGAAAAAATTATCTTCATTTACGCAGAGAGCGTTTGACAATTATTATTGTATAATAGAAGCATTAAACTATTATTGTAATAGAAAGTTCGAAAAGACAACTATGGATGAAAAAATATATAAAGATAATTTCTTGGAAAAAAATTGGAACACATATTCGGATGAACAAATTGTGTTTGAAGGAGATACAATGTATATTTGTACATATTAAATAAAAAAACTTCCAATATTTTATTGGAAGTTTTATTTTATATGATATAATAATATAAACCAAAATTTGGAGGAGCAAAGATGGATTGGACAAAAGAACAAAAACAAGCAATTGAAGAAAAAGGATCAAACATATTAGTAGCAGCTGCTGCTGGAAGTGGAAAAACAGCGGTATTAGTAGAAAGAATTATTAATAAAGTAGTTAATGAAAATATAGATATTGACAAAATGTTAATAGTTACATTTACAAATGCAGCAGCTGCAGAGATGAGAGAAAGAATATTAAATGCTATATATAAGAAACTTGAAGAAAAGCCAGAAGATAGTAATTTACAAAGGCAAATTACTTTGCTAAACAAGGCTAATATCTGTACCATACATTCATTTTGCTTAGATGTAATTAGAAATAATTTTTATGAAATTGATACTTCTGCTAATTTTAGAATTGGTGATACAGCTGAGGTAGAGTTACTAAAAAATGAAGTTATTGAAGATTTATTTGAACAAAAATATATAGAACAAGATAAAGATTTTTTAAAATTAATAGATACATATACCGGATATAGAGGCGATGAACCATTAGTAGAATTAATATTAAATATATATAAATATATTCAAAGTAATCCGTTTCCAGAAAAATGGTTAGAAGAAAAAGTAGAAATGTTTAATATAGAGAATAATATGGATTTTTCAGAAACGGTATGGGGAAAAATCTTATTAGAAGAAATTAAAGATACAATAACAGAATGTATTATGAAACTGAAGAAAATAAGAACTGACTTAAGTAAATACAACGAATTGGAAAAATATAAATTAGTAATTGATGATGATATAAATGGTTTAACATATATATATGATCATGCAAATTCATGGGATGAAACATATGTAACAATGCAACAAATGAACTGGAAAAAATGGCCAGTAGATAAAAAGATTACAATAGATTTAAAAAACGAGGCAAAAGAAATAAGAGATAAAATAAAAAAACAATTTAGTGGGATAGAGATGAATACTAATTCTGAAGAATCTTTGCAAGATATAAATGAAATGTATGAAGTATTAAAAGATCTACAGAAGATAGTTCAAGAGTTTGGAAAGGCATTTTCTGATAAAAAAAAGGAAAAAAATATAATTGATTTTAGTGACATTGAGCATTTTGCATTAAAAATATTAATAAATGAAAAAGACGGATTAATAGAGGAATCTGAAGTTGCAAAAAGGTATAAAGAGAAATTTACAGAAATAGCAATAGATGAATACCAAGATAGTAATTTAGTTCAAGAATATATATTAAATAGTATTTCAAATAAAAACAATATATTTATGGTTGGTGACGTAAAACAAAGTATTTATAAATTTAGACAAGCACGACCAGAACTTTTTTTAGAGAAATATGCAAAATATAAATTGAAAGATGAACTAAAAGAAAACAAAAAAGATGGACAAAAAATAAAGCTATTCAAAAATTTTAGAAGTAGAAAAGAAGTCCTTGATTTTACTAATTTGGTTTTTGAGAATATTATGAGTAAGGATCTTGGAGATGTCGAATATAATCAAGAAGAATATTTGAATTATGGAGCAAATTTCCCATGCTTAGAAGACGAGAATATTAATTTTGCAGGAAAAACAGAATTAAATATTATTAATTTAAAAGAAGATGAAATAGATATTTATAAAAAAGATGACAATATAAATAATGAAAACACTATGCAAGAAGAATCAGATGAAGAGGATCAAGAAAGAATAGAAAATAGTGTAATAGAAGCGAGATTTGTGGCAAACAGAATAAAAGAATTATTAGATAGTAATTATATGGTATTTGACAAAAGAGAAGGATATAGAAAAATTACATATAAAGACATATGTGTTTTATTAAGAGCAACTTCTATAACAGCTCCAATATATGAAAAAGAGATATCAGATTTAAATTTACCAGTGTTTAGTGATACATCTAGTACGTATTTAGACTCTATGGAAGTACAAACTATTATGGCTTTATTAAAAGTTATAAACAATCCAATGCAGGACATTCCTCTTGTAACTGTGCTAAGATCTAATATAGGAAAATTTAATGATAATGAATTAATAGAAATTCGTTTAGCTGATAGAAATAGTACTTTCTACGAGGCAATGTTAAAAGCAAGACTAATAGTAGAAGATAACTTAAAAAACAAAATTGAAAATTTATTAGAAAATTTAAAAAAATGGAAAGATGAAGAACAATATTTAGAGTTAGATGAACTTATATGGAAGATATATATGGATACAGGATTCTACCATTATGTAAGTCTATTAACCAATGGCAATCTAAGACAAGCAAACTTAAAGATGTTATTTGAAAAAGCTAAGCAATATGAAAAAGCTAGTTTTAAAGGCCTATTTAATTTCATTAATTTTATGGATAAAGTTAGACTTAGTAGTGGAGATGTAGGAGCAGCAAAACTAATAGGAGAGAATGATAATGTAATAAGAATTATGAGTATTCATAAAAGCAAAGGATTAGAATTTCCGGTTGTTTTTCTATGTGGAACAGGAAGAAAAATTAACATGCAAGATTTAAATAAACCGATATTATTACATCAAGATATTGGACTTGGACCTAAACTAATCAATTCAGAAAAAAGAGTTGAATATAATACACTTGCTAAAGAAGCAATAAAAGTTAGAAGTAGAAAAGAAACTATATCAGAAGAAATGAGAATTCTGTATGTAGCATTAACTCGTGCAAAGGAAAAACTTATAATAACAGGCCTTTCAAAGGATTTACAAAAAGATTTTAAGGAAAAAGAACAGTTATTAAGCGTGTATAGCAAAGATAAAAACAGTTTTGATCAAGTGAAGAAAATAGATTATAAATTGTTGGAAAAGTATATTTCTTATTTAGATTGGCTTGAATTGGTATATTTATACAATAAAGATAAAATTGATGACATAGTTGAGCTAAAAGAGTATAAAAAAGATGATGTTTTGAAAATGAAAAAGGATAAAATTGAAACAAAAGATATAGAAGAATTACTATTTGAATGTAACCCTAAAGAAGAAAAAGATAGATTAAAAGAAAAAATTATTAATAAACTGAACTGGAAATACGACTATATTGAATCATCAAAAATTCCAACAAAAACTTCAGTTACAAAATTAAAACAATCAGAAGAACAAAATACAATATCATTAACATACAATCCTAAATTCTTAGAAAAAACTCAGAGATTAACATCTGCACAAAAAGGAACAGTAATGCATTTATGCGTACAAAAACTAGATGAGAGTAAAGATTATACAAAAGTTGAAATAGAAGAGTTTGTTCAGAATCTATATAAAGAGAGTATTATTAGCGAATTAGAGCTAAAAAGCATAAATGTGCAAGTTTTATATGAATATACTCAATCTGAATTGTGGAAAGATTTAAAAAATGCAAAACGTATTTATAAGGAGCAACCATTTTATATTAATGTTTCTGCAAAAGAAATTTATGAAGAAGCGGATCAAGAAAAAATACTTGTACAAGGAATAATAGACCTATACTATATTAATAAAGATGATAAATTAATATTAGTTGATTATAAAACTGATTATATAAAAAGTGGTGATGAAAAGGAATTAGAATTAAAGTATAAAGTTCAGTTAGAGCTATACAAAAAAGCATTAGAGGAAGCATTGGGAAGAAAAGTTGATAAGGCAATTATTTATGCATTATCACAAAAAAGTTAAGAAGTATACCTTTTCTTAATAATTATGATAGGAAAAATAATATAAATTTACTTATTTAACTTTAGAAATTAATATGATATACTAAAATGAACAAAAGAAATAACCACACAAAAAGCAGGACTAGAATTAAAAAAATCGTGGGAAAATTAAAATATAAACTTATTATAAATTAAAATAGCAAGTGGAAAATAAATTGGAGGAGAAATGGGAGAATTTGTGCATTTACACATCCATAGTGAATTTAGTCTATTAGATGGAGCAAATAGAATAAAAGATTTACCTGTAAGAGCAAAAGAATTAGGCATGGATGCAATTGCAATAACAGACCATGGAGTTATGTTTGGAGCAATTGACTTTTATAAAGCATGTAAGGCAAATGGAGTAAAGCCAATAATTGGATGTGAAGTATATGTGGCACCAAGAAGCAGATTAGACAAAGATCCAAATATAGATAGTAAGTATAATCATTTGATACTAATTGCTAAAAATAATGAAGGATATAAAAATCTTTCTAAGTTGGTATCATTAAGCTTTGTTGACGGTTTCTATTATAAACCACGTATAGATAAAGAAATACTTGAAAAATATCATGAAAATTTAATATGTTGTAGTGCATGTCTGGCGGGAGAAGTAAATCAGGCTATTTTAAAAGGTGATATGCAAGAAGCTGAAAAGGTAGCTTTATGGTATAAAAATTTATTTGGGAAAGATTATTATTTAGAAGTACAAAATAATGGAATTAAAGAACAGGTTTTGGTAAATCAAAAATTAATAGAATTATCGAGAAAATTAGATATTCCTCTTGTTGCAACAAATGATGCGCATTATTTAAAAAGAGAAGATGCATACAATCATGAAGTATTATTGTGTATTCAAACTGGTAAAAGAATGACAGATGAAGATCGTATGCGTTTTGATACAGAGGAACTATACGTTAAATCACCACAAGAAATGAAAGAATATTTTGCAAATATTCCAGAAGCTATAGAAAACACTGTTAAAATAGCAGAAGAATGTAATGTGGAATTTGAATTTGGACATACAATACTTCCAAATTATGATGTGCCTGAAGAATTTGAAACGCATTATGATTATTTAAAAAAGCTAACAGATGATGGAATAACTAAAAGATATGGGGAAAATCCATCAAAAGAGATAGTAGATAGAAAAGATTATGAACTTAGTGTAATAAAGAAAATGGGATATGTTGATTACTTTTTAATAGTATGGGATTATATAAATTATGCTAAGTCAAATGGAATACCTGTAGGACCAGGACGTGGATCTGGGGCTGGGTCAATTGTTGCATATAGCATAGGGATAACAGATATTGATCCAATAAGATATAATTTACTATTTGAAAGATTTTTAAATCCGGAAAGAATAAGTATGCCTGATTTTGATGTTGACTTTTGCTATGAAAGACGTCAAGAGGTAATTGACTATGTAGGAAGAAAATATGGAACAGATCATGTTTCTCAGATTATTACATTTGGAACAATGTCTGCAAGAATGGTAATTAGAGATGTGGGTAGAGCTTTAGATTTGCCATATGCAGAAGCAGATCAACTTGCAAAAATGATACCTAATGAATTACATATTACAATAAAAAAAGCAATGGAACAAAATAAAGAACTATTAGAGAAATATGAATCAGATCAAGAAATAAAGAAATTGTTAGATATTGCTATGGCATTGGAAGGAATGCCAAGACAGGCTTCAACACATGCTTGTGGAATAGTTATAACCAAAGATCCAGTTGATACGTATGTTCCTCTATATGTAAGAGAAGGAATGATTTCAACTCAATATATCATGACTACATTAGAAGAATTAGGACTTTTAAAAATGGACTTCTTGGGGCTTAGAACTTTAACTGTTATACAAGATACAAAAGATTTAGTAAAGCAAAATAGAGGAATAGATGTTGAATTTGACAAAGACATGAATGATCCAAAGGTATATAAACAATGGCAAGAGGGTACATCTGTTGGAATTTTCCAATTTGAAAGTCAAGGAATGACAAATTTTATGAAGGAATTAAAACCAGATTGTTTAGAAGATATTATAGCAGGAGTTTCTCTATATAGACCTGGACCAATGGATCAGATTCCTAGATATATTGCAAATAAGAAGGATCCCGAACATGCAGTATATACACATCCTAGCTTAAAACCAATTTTAAATGTTACATATGGATGTATGGTTTATCAAGAACAGGTTATGCAAATTGTAAGAGATTTAGCGGGTTATTCACTTGGTAGAGCAGACTTGGTAAGACGTGCTATGGGAAAGAAAAAACTTGATGTTATGGCAAAAGAACGTGAAATATTTATTCATGGACAAGAAGATGAATCAGGAAATATTATTGTTAATGGATGTGTAAGAAACGGGATTGATGAAAAATCTGCTAACACGATTTTTGATGAGATGGCAGAATTTGCAAAATATGCTTTTAATAAATCACATGCGGCAGCATATGCTGTACTTTCTTATCAAACAGCCTACTTAAAAACATATTATCCTTCAGAATTTATGGCAGCAATGCTAAATAGTTTTTTAGGAAATTTAGATAAAATACCATCATATATTGATGAATGTAAAAGATTACATATTGAAATATTAAAGCCAGATATAAACAAAAGTTATACTAGATTTACAGTAGATGATGGAAAGATTCGTTTTGGCTTAGGAAGTATAAAAAATGTTGGAACATCAGCAGTAGATGAGATAGTTGCAGAAAGAAATAAAAATGGAGAATATAAAGATTTTGGAGATTTCTGTGAAAGAATTGCTGATGCGTCTGTAAATAAAAAATGTGTAGAAAGTTTAATAAAAGCAGGTACATTTGATTCATTTGAACAGACAAGAAGCACATTAATGGAATCTTTTGAAACAATTATAGATAGTATTTCAGATAATTCTAAAAAGAGCTTTGAGGGACAAGTTACGATGTTTGACTTAGAGGGAATCTCATCGAATAATAAAGACAAAGATCAAAATATACAGGAATTAAAATACACATACAAAATTGTACCAGAATATTCGGACAAAGAATTACTATCAATGGAAAAAGAAATGCTTGGTTTATATATTTCAGGTCACCCATTGGAAAAATTAAGAAAACAAATTGAAATGCAGACAAATATAAATACTTATCAAATGAGACAGATACAAAATGAAGATTTAAGCAGTGACGAATCACGTTTACAGATGTTAGATGGAAGCGCGCAACTTACAAATAACAGTCATTTACAAGATGGAAAACCTGTTAAATATGTAGGAATCATTACAAGTGTTAAAAAGAAATATACAAAAAACAATAAAATTATGGCATTTGTAACCGTTGAGGATCTATATGGGCCTACTGAAGTTATAGTATTTGAGAGCTGTTATCAAAATTGTTCAAATATTCTAATTGTAGATAATATTGTATTGGTAGAAGGCAGATTAAGTATTAGAGAAGATGAAGATACAAAAATAGTTGCAAGAGAAATTAAAGAATTTGGAATTCAAAAAAAGAAAATATTATCGTTAGATATTACAGAATTAGATGATGATAAAAAAGAAAAACTAAGAGGAGCAATTAGGTTTTTTACAGGAGAAATGAATAATATTCAACTTCAAATCATAAACGGAGAAAGAAAAGATATGGCTGGAGGAATATATTTAACTGAAGAGATACTATCTGAATTTAAAGATCTAATTGGAAATGACAGAGTAAAAATAGATGAAATATAATTGCCAAAGGGGACGGTCTTAAATGGCAAATTGTCAAAAAGGCCCGTCCCTTTTGACAATTTGACGCAAGAGTATGGGGAGGTAGATGTATGCCATATATAAAATTTGAGAATGTTGTAAAAGAATATAAAATGGGAGAAGTAAGTATTAAAGCATTAGATAATACGAACTTTGAGATTGAAAAAGGGGAACTTGTTGTTATTGTTGGACCAAGTGGAGCTGGTAAAACTACCGCATTAAACATATTGGGAGGAATGGACAGTGCTACTTCAGGTACAGTTTTAATTGATGAAAAAGATATAAGTAACTTTAAACCTAAGCAATTAATTAAATACCGTAGAGAAGACATAGGATTTGTATTTCAGTTTTATAATTTAGTACAAAATCTAACAGCAGTTGAAAATGTTGAACTTGCAACTCAAATATGTAAAAGACCTTTAGATCCTAAAACTATTTTAAAAAAAGTTGGATTACAAGATAGAATGAATAATTTTCCATCTCAATTATCTGGAGGAGAGCAACAAAGAGTTGCAATAGCAAGAGCAATTGCTAAAAATCCAAAATTGCTTTTATGTGATGAACCAACAGGTGCTTTAGATTATAAAACAGGAAAACAGATTTTACAGTTATTGCAAGACACGTGCAGAAAAGAAAAGATGACAGTTATCATAATTACACATAATTCAGCATTGACACCAATGGCTGATAGAGTTATACACTTTAAAAATGGTACTGCATTTGATATACAAAAAAATGATAATCCAACACCTATAGAAGAAATTGAGTGGTAAATACCATTAATAATTGGATAAAACAAAAACATTAAAGGGAGTAATAAAATTGAAAAATGTTTTATTAAAAGATTCTGTAAAAGAAATAAAAAATACATTTAAAAGATTTTTATCAATATTGTTAGTAGTGCTTCTAGGAGTGGGATTCTTTGCTGGAATTAAAGCTACAAGCCCAGATATGAAGAAAACAATAGATAAGTATTTTGATGAACAAAATGTAATGGATATACAAGTTATTTCTACATTAGGACTAACAGAAGACGATTTAAAAACGCTACAGAATATAGATGGTGTAGAAAAAGTAAGTGCAAGTTATTATCAAGATGCTATTGTACAAGTTCAAGATTCTGAATATGTAATGCGAATGGAAAGCATTGCAGATGATATGAATATGCTTGTGCTTGTAGAAGGAAGTTTGCCTCAAGAAACAGATGAATGTGTAGTTGAAGAAGGATTTTTAAAATCTTCAGGATACAAAATAGGAGATAATATAAATCTTAAATTAGACAAAATAAAAGATGACGATGGAAATGAAAAGGATGCTATAAAACAAACAAATTTAAAGATTGTTGGAACAGTTAAGTCACCGCTATACATTTCAAGAGAAAGAGGAAGTAGTAAATTAGGTTCTGGAAAAATAAATTATTATATGTATGTAAACAAAGCCTTAATTAATTCGGAATACTATGTAGTGGCATATATACAAGTAAATGGAGCAAAAGAATTAAAATGCTACAATGATGATTATGATAGTATAATAGACAATGTGAAAGATAGAATAGAATCAATAGAAGAAGAAAGAAAACAAGCTAGATATAACGAAATATATAATAATGCAAATAAAAAAATACAAAACGCAGAAAAAACTCTAAAAAATGAAAAAAATAAAGCTGAAAAAGAAATAAATGATGCTAAAAATAAAATTTCAAGTGCTAAAACAGAAATAAGAAACTCGAAGGCAGAACTTGAAAAAAATAAAAGAAGTGCAAATACAGAATTTACAAATGCACAAAACAAAATAAACGAAGCACAAAAACAATTAACATCACAATTAAATAAATTTAATAACTCTAAAAAAGATGCTGAAAAACAAATCGCAGAAAATAAACAGAAATTAGAAATATTAAAAAATATGGAAAGCAAAGATGAAACTGTAACCGCAACTATAAAGGCATTAGAAAATGGGATAGAAAAAGCCGAAACAGAATTAAAGGAAAATGAAACAAAACTTAATGAGGCACAAAAAGAAATAAATAAAAATCAAGAAACTTTAAATAAACAAAAGAAATCTACAAATGAAAAATTTACATTGGCTGAAGATAGAATAAAAAACGCAGAAAATGAGGTAAGTAATAACGAAGCAAAACTTGCAAAAGCTGAAAAAGAAGCAAAAGAAAAAATACAAGATGCTGAAGAAAAGTTGGAAGATGCAAAACTAAAATTAAAAGATATAAAAAAGCCAGAATGGCATATTTTAGATAGAAATCAAAATAATGGTTATGTAAGTTACATGCAAGATACAGATAGGATTGCGAATATAGCAACCGTCTTTCCAATTGTATTTTTTTTAGTTGCAGCTTTAATAAGTTTAACTTCAATGAGTAGAATGGTTGAAGAACAACGCGTTCAAATAGGTACACTTAAAGCATTAGGATATACAAAAATAAAAATTGCTAGTAAATATATTATTTATGCGCTACTAGCAACAGTAATAGGATCTGTAATTGGGTTAGCAATAGGATTTAATGTTTTACCTAAAATAATAACAGATATGTACGCAATGATGTATATACTGCCAGAAGTTACGTTAGAATTTAATTTGAAATATACAGTTATTAGTATAGTATTAGCTATGCTTTGTACAGTTGGAGCAACTATCTATTCTTGTGCGAAGGAGCTAAAAAGCACACCAGCAAATTTAATGAGACCAAAAGCTCCAAAACCAGGTAAAAGGGTATTTTTGGAAAATATAAATTGGATCTGGTCAAAACTAAAATTTACACAAAAAGTAACTGCTAGAAATATATTTAGGTATAAAAAAAGATTTTTAATGACAGTTATAGGGGTAATGGGGAGTACTGCTTTAATATTAGCTGGATTCGGGATAAGGGATTCAATATCAAAAATGATACCGGCACAATATGGAAAGATATTTAAATATAATATACAAATTTCTTTGAAAGATAATATTAGTAAAAAGCAGATACAAGAAGAAACAGAAAAAATAAAACAAATGAATGAAATTGAAAGCATTATAAAAGTTAATATCCAATCTGTTGAAATAACAAGTATAGAAAATACACAAAATATACAACTAATTGTTCCAGAAAACACAGAAGAGCTAGATAAATTTATTTCTTTACAATCTAGAGTAAAAAAAGATGAGAAATATAAGTTAGGTAATACAGGAGTTATTATAACAGAAAAATTAGCTAAAGTACTTAATTTAAAAGAAGGAGATACAATAAAAATAAAGAACTCTGATAACATTGAAGTCGAAACAAAAATTAGTTACATTACAGAGAATTATTTAATGCACTATATATATATGTCTCCAGAATTATATAATAAATTCTATAGTGAAGAGTTTAATGCTAATACAGTATTTGCAAATACAAAAGAAGGAACAGATGAAGCACAACTTGGATCTAAAATATTAGAAAGTAAAAATGCTACAGGCGTATTATTTACTTCAAGTACAGAAAATACATTTGCAGAAGTAATGGACAATATGAATTTTGTAGTGTGGATTTTAATTATATCAGCTGGACTTCTTGCATTTGTTGTGCTATACAATTTGGCAAATACCAATATAAGTGAAAGAATAAGGGAATTAGCAACAATAAAAGTATTAGGATTTTATGATAGAGAAGTGTATGAATATATATCAAAAGAAAGTAACATATTAACAGCTATAGGAATTGTACTTGGACTATTTGCAGGATATTTTTTGGCGATGTTTATTATTAAAACCTGTGAACTAGATATTTTAATGTTTAATAAAGAGATAAATATAATTAGTTTGGTTTATTCTGCCGTAATTACAATACTCTTTACAATTATTGTAAATGTTGCTACATATTTTTCTTTGAAAAAAATTAACATGATTGAGTCATTGAAAAGCATAGAATAATAGTTAAGACAAGAAAATAAAAATAAAATACAAAAAAACTATTTACAATATATGGTAACTGTGCTATAATATATACATACCATAAAGGTAGATAAAAAAATTTTAGGAGGTAATTCCAATGCAGATAATCAGCATGGAACAGACAAAAAAGGAAGAAGGAGGAGCAATCCTCGGAGTGGCAAAGGAAGAATCTGGTCAGGTAATTGACTTCAGGCTTGAAGATGGAGCACTTTCCACTTCATCAAAGGAAGTAGGAACAGTTGTAAGTCTTATTGAGAGGCTGTTGATGGGTACATGCAAAGCCGTAGTATTCAACGGAGTTACATACTACAGGCTGACCGATGTCAGAGCCTTGATGGCACTGACAGCCTAAAAATAAAAGTTCTCAGTTAATTTACTGAGAACTTTTTCTGTGTAAAAATATATATGTTGGGTTGACAAACATATGCATTTATGATAAAATTATTAACCGTAAGCCGCCTGAGTCGGGTAACTAAATGCTAGATATATTCTGGCTACCTAGTATTTTATGCTTAGCGAGTATACATATAAGAGGAGGTGTACATATAATGTACGCAATAATTGAAAGTTGTGGAAGACAATACAAAGTATCAGAGGGAGATGTAGTATTCTTTGAAAAATTAGATGCAGAAGAAGGAAAAAAAGTTACATTTGATAACGTTGTTCTTGTATCTAACGATAAAAAAGTTGAAGTTGGATCTCCATATGTTAAAGGTGTAAAGGTTGAAGGAAAAGTAGTTGCACATGGAAAACATAAAAAAATAGTTGTATATAAATACAAAGCTAAAAAGAACTACAGAAGAACACAAGGACATAGACAACCATACACAAAAGTAGAAATTACAAAAATAAAAACAGCTACAGAAAAGGCAGAAGTAAAAGAAACAGCAGAAAAGAAAACTGTTACAAAAACAACTGCAAAAAAAGCAACTGTTAAAGAATAATAAAGAGAATATATAAAATATTTTGACAGACGAAAGGAGTGAGATAAATGGCTCATAAGAAAGGTCAAGGTAGTGTAAAGAACGGTAGAGACAGTGAGTCTAAACGTTTAGGACTTAAAAGAGCAGATGGACAAATTGTTCCAGCTGGAAATATTCTAGTAAGACAAAGAGGAACAAAATTCCATCCAGGAACAAATGTAGGAATCGGAAGCGATGATACATTATATGCAAAAGTAACTGGAAAAGTTAAGTTTGAGAGATTAGGTAGAGATAAAAAACAAGTTAGTGTTTATCCAGTAGAGGAAGTTTCTACAAATAAATAATAATATAAAACCAAACTATTAAAATTAAAACATAGTTTGGTTTTTATTTTTTTATATATTTATATTAAAAGTTTAATTATCTTATAACTTCTATAGTAAGTCTTCCATTTTATATAAACCATTTCTTTTACCTACTATAAATCTAGCTGCACGAATTGCACCTTCAGCGTAAACATTACGAGAATAAGCAGTATGAGTAATTTCTATTGATTCGTTTTCTCCTAAATAAAGCACACTATGCTCTCCAACTATATTTCCACCCCTAATGGAAGAAAAACCAATTTCATGAGGATCCCTTGGTTCTTTTTTCATGTTTCTATCTAGGTTATAGTGATATTTATTTTTGCATCCAATATTTATTGCTTCTGCAAGCATAAAAGCAGTTCCACTTGGAGCATCTTTCTTTTTATTATGGTGTTTTTCAATAATTTCAATATCCATATTAGAAAGAAGAGGTGAAATATTAGATAATATTTTACATAGAAGATTAATTGTATAGGACATATTAGATGCTTTAAAGATTGGTATTGCTTCGGAATATTCTGAAATTTTTTTAATATCTCCATCACAAAAACCAGTAGTAGCAATTACAATAGGTACTAGATGACATACTGCATAGTCGAGAGCAATAAAAGCAGCCTCTGTAGTTGAAAAATCAATAATTACATCTGGCTTGGATTGACTCTGAGCGAGTATATTAAATGATAAGTCTGTATCTTTATCAATTCCATATTTAACAAACATGTCGGGTTCTTGTTGAATGCTACTATATAAAACTTTCCCCATATTTCCATTACATCCATTAATTAAAACATTGATCATAAAAATATCACCTATAATATGTAAAAATAGAGATATGTATATAACATATCTCTATAAAAATATATTCTTTAATTTATTAAACTATTCTAAATATAATTAAACTTAAAAATATATATGCATATTTGTAAACTCTGTTTTTCTTTAATTTAGATTGTAAATATAAATATGTTTCGCGAAGTGCACTGTATTTATCCATTAATGTAACAATATATGATTCTTTATATTTAGGTGGACATATGGTTACAGGCCACATGTGTTTTAAAATAATATCTATTTCTTTTTTATTTAAAGAGAAATTTTCTAAAGAATTTTTAAGAGCAATTTCTGGATGTACAAAAGCGTGCAATCCAGGTAACTCAACATCTCTATAATTTTTTCTCCAATCATATAAAAATAGATCGTGAAGCATTGCGGCACGAGCGGTAGAACAATAATCTAAATTAAGCTTTTTTGCAATTATATAACTATAATAAGCAACATGTAAACAATGTGTATAACAAGAAGTATTGCAATGTTGTCTATAATTTTTCATTTTTTGAACGGTTTCATTAGATATAATATCATTTATTATATTGAAAAATTCTGTTTTATCATCTGTGTTGCTGTCTAAATCTGATATTATAATACTTTCTCTTTTGGGAGATGTTAATAATTTCATTGAATATAACCCCTTTGAATTTAATATATCTCTATTATATCATTATTTTATAATAGAGTGAAGAAATTTGCAAGAAATAGGAAAATAAATTTCGCTAGTAATCAAATTTTTTAATGGAAGTGATAACTTTTTGTTTTCCAGAATCAGAAAGCTCTATTAAAGGTAAACGGGGATTACCACATTTGAAACCTATATAATTCATGGCATATTTTATAGGAATAGGATTTACTTCACAAAATAGAGAACCAATTAAGTCAATTGAGTGTAGTTGCATGTCTAATGCTCTTCTTGTATTTCCATTTAAATATTCATTAACCATATTATGAACAAATTTAGGATATAAGTTTGACAATACAGAAATACAACCTAAACCTCCTAATGAAAGAATTGGAATAATTGAATCATCATTTCCTGAATATATTGCTAGATTATCTTTACATAAAGAAGTAATTTTAGCTGCTTGAGATATATTGCCACTAGCTTCCTTAATAGCAACAATATTGTCTATTTTAGATAATTCAAAGCAAGTAAAAGGGTCTATATTTATTCCTGTTCGGCTAGGAACATTGTATAAAATAATAGGTAAGTTTGTGTTTTGAGCAACTTCCATGTAATGAGTAATTAATCCTTCCTGAGTTGTTTTGTTATAATATGGAGATACAAGTAGCAAGGCACTTACGCCTACACTTTCAGCATATTTAGATAGTTCTATAACATTTTTTGTATTATTTCCACCAGTACCTGCTATAATAGGAATTCTTTTTCTTGCAATTTGAACAGCAAACTTTATTACCTCCTTCTTTTCTTCTGTACTCATTGTCGCTGATTCACCTGTTGTACCACATATAACTAAACTATCAACTCCTTCAAAAATTTGAAACTCAATAAGTTTTCTAAGTTCTTCAAAATCTATATTTCCATCATCAGTAAAAGGTGTTACCAAAGCCGTAGCACAGCCTTTGAAAATTATATCTTTCATTTAATACCTCCTTTATAGATTATATGAGAAGTAGGGTAAAAAATTTCAGGTATAAAAGTAAAATAGTAATAAATATTAACAGCTATTGAACCTAGGAGAGTTTCATGGTAAAATATGGATAGTAAAGAGGGGGTATTATGTTAGAATTACAAAAAATATCATTTTCAAGAGAAAATAAACAAATATTAAAAAATATAAATCTAGTAATAGATAATAATAAATTAATTGCAGTTACGGGACCAAATGGATCGGGGAAGTCTACACTTGCTAAGATTATTATGGGAATGGTTAAACCTGATTCAGGAAAAATATTATTTGATGGAAAAGACATTACTGATATGGATGTAACTCAAAGGGCAAGAGAAGGAATTGGATTTGCTTTTCAACAACCTGTAAAATTTAAGGGACTTACAGTAAAAGATTTGATTGAAATTGCAGCAGGAAATCACATTAAAGTATGTGAGGCTTGTGATGTACTATCAGATGTGGGGTTATGTGCACAAGAATATTTGAATAGAGAAGTTAATTCTGAATTATCAGGAGGAGAATTAAAAAGAATAGAAATTGCAATGCTTGCAGCAAAAAAATCAAAATTAACTATTTTTGATGAACCAGAAGCAGGAATAGACTTATGGAGCTTTAACAATTTAATTGGGGTATTTGAAAAAATGCATGAAGAAATACAAGGATCGATTGTGATCATTTCTCATCAAGAAAGAATTTTAAATATTGCAGATGAAATTGTATTACTTTCAAATGGTCAAATAGAAGAAGTTGGAGATGGCAAAAAAATATTGCCAAAGCTTTTGAATAAAACAAAACCTTGTCATAAGCTAAATAAAACGGAAAATTGTGAATAAGAAAGGGCAAATAATGGATAAAATAGAAAAAGACTTATTGAAAACGATTGCAGACATAGAACAAGTGCCAATGGGAGCATATAATATAAGAGAAAATGGAAAAGGAGTTGCAAGAAATACTACAGTAAACATTGATATTGTAACTAAAACGGATAAGCCAGGAATTGATATAATTGTAAAACCAAATACAAAAAATGAAAGCGTTCATATACCAGTAATCTTAACACAGGGTGGTTTTAATGATGTGGTATATAATGATTTTTATATTGGAGAAAATGCAGATGTAGTAATTGTAGCAGGTTGTGGTATACACAATAGCTCTTGCGAAACGTCTCAACATGATGGAATACATACATTTCATTTAGGTAAAGGATCAAAAGTAAAATATATAGAAAAGCATTATGGAGAAGGAAGTGGAACAGGAGACAGAATATTAAATCCTCAAACAGTAGTCAATTTAGATGAAGGCTCATACATGGAAATGGAAACTGTTCAAATAGAGGGAGTTTCTTCAACTGTAAGAGAAACAAATGCAAACTTATCAAAGAATACAACGCTAGTAATATCTGAGAGAATCATGACATCAGGAAAACAAACTGCAAAAACTATATTTAATGTTAGTTTAAATGGAAAAGACTCAAGTGTTCATGTGGCATCGAGATCAATCGCTAAGAATAATTCTAAGCAAGAATTTATCTCTAATGTTCTTGGAAATGAAAAATGCTTTGGCCATGTTGAGTGTGACGCTATTATAATGGACAAAGCAAAGGTTATATCTACACCAAAAATCGTTGCAAATCATATTGAAGCGAGCTTAGTTCATGAGGCTGCAATAGGAAAAATTGCAGGTGAACAGTTAATAAAGTTAATGACTCTAGGACTTACAGAAAAAGAAGCTGAGGAACAAATTATAAGCGGATTTTTAAAATAAAATAAACGTGAATTATAAGTGAATAGAAAAATACCAAATATTTCTCTATTCACTTTATTGTTTGGGTTAATACAGCTTAAAAATATTAACTTGTTCATAGATGATACTATTAAAAAGTTAATAAGTATTTTTAAAATTAATGATTTTTTCAACAATTTGAATAGCATTTGTAGCTGCACCTTTACGTATATTATCAGATACTACCCAAAGGTTTACACCGTAAGGGACACTAAAGTCTCTACGAATCCTGCCAACAAAAACTTCATCATTTCCACAAGAATAGTTGGCTAATGGATAAATATTACTAGAAGGATCATCTTGCACAATAACACTTGGGGCATATTTTAAACAAGAGACTAATTCATCCAAATTAAAATCTTTTTCTAATTCTACATTAATAGATTCACTGTGAGAGTTAAATACAGGGACTCTAACAGCAGTAGCTGTTATTTTTAAATCAGGCTTGTTTAATATCTTTCTTGTTTCATTTATCATTTTTTCTTCCTCTTTTGTATATCCATTTTCTAAAAACATATCAATATGAGGTAAACAATTTGAAAAAATAGGGTGAGGAAATTTTTCAAGAGAATAATTTGTAATATCACTAGAAAGATTATCTATAACATTATATTTATGCTTGGAAGACATTGAATTTATATGATTTTCTATTCCATTTTCTAGGTCAACTACGCCGTTTCTACCGGCGCCAGAAACAGCCTGATAAGTTGAATACACAATCCTCTTTATTTTATATTTATCATCTAAAGGCTTCAAAGCCACAACAGCTTGTATAGTTGAACAATTAGGGTTAGCTATAATTCCTTTGTTATTTTTTATTTCTTCAGGATTTACTTCAGGTACTATTAATGGGACATTTTCATCCATTCTAAAAGCACTACTATTATCTACAACTATACATCCTTTTGAAGCGGCAATTGGAGCATATTTTTTTGAAGTATCACTACCTGCAGAAAAAATAGCAAAGTCAAATCCTTCATCAAAGGAATTTTCAGTGAGCTCCTTTACAATGTAATCTTTATCTAAAAAAGTAATTGAAGTTCCAGCAGATCTTTTTGAAGAGAAAAGAACGTATTCAGAAATTGGTAAATTCTTTTGCTCCAAAACTTTTAAAACGGTTCTACCAACTAATCCTGTAGCACCAACTATTGCTAATTTATATTTTTTCGTGTAAATCATCTCCTTTATAAATTATATTTTTTTAAGATTAATATATGAGAAAAAAATAAAATAGTGAAAAAATATAAGTATTTTTTATTACAATCTTAAATAAATTAGAAAATAAAAAAATGTATTGAAATAGTTAAGAAATTATGATAATATATAAAATGTGAATATATAAAGCCTTTGATAAAGCAAAGTAGATTTAAGCTTAATATGCAAGAGAATATAGGTCGTGGCTGTGAACCTATTCATATTAATTAAATTGAAATTTCACTTTTTAGGTCTTTTGTTAAAATAAATTATATACAATAGTATGAATGTAATTTAAAGTAGATGAAAGCGGGAAGAGCCCGTTATAGCAAATAAGGTTAGTTTCAAGTAGATAAATCTTCTACAATAAAGTAGAAATTAATAAATTTAGGTGGTACCACGAGTGAATAAAGTCAATCGTCCTATAAAAATAGGATGTGATTGGCTTTTTTATTTTATAAAAAGGAATGTCCCTAATATGACATTATGGCATATTAAAGAACGTCCCTAAAATGCCATAAGGAGGTAAAGATGAAAGAAGAGATTGAGAACATAAGAAATAATGCAGTGAAGGAAATTGAAATTGCAAGTGATGCAAAAGAGTTAGAGTTACTACGAGTTAAATATTTAGGAAAGAAAGGAGAACTTACGGCTATATTAAGAGGTATGGGCAGTTTGTCTCCAGAAGAAAGACCAATTGTAGGAGGACTTGTAAATGTTGTAAAAGCAGAATTAGAAGAGATGATTGGTAAAAAAGAGATTGATTTTGAAAAAGCTGAATTAAAAAGAAAATTAGAAGAAGAGAAAATAGATATTACACTTCCAAGTACTAAAATAAAACGAGGAAGTAAACATCCACTTAATAGAATTATAGAAGAAGTAGAAGATCTATTTGTTTCTATGGGATATGATGTTGTTACAGGACCAGAGCTTGAAACTGATGAATATTGTTTTGAAAGATTAAATCTTCCAAAAGGACATCCAGCAAGAGACATGCAAGATAGCTTTTATATAACATCAGAATATTTGCTTAGAACACAGACATCAGCAGTTCAAGCTAGAACAATGATGGCAAATGAAGAAAAAACACCAATAAGAATTATATGTCCTGGTAAAACATACAGAAGAGATGACGATGCTACACATTCACACCAATTTAGTCAAGTAGAAGGGTTAGTTATTGATAAAAATATTTCACTTGCAGATTTAAAAGGTACACTTGAAGTATTTGTTAAAAAGATGCTTGGAGAAAATCTAGAATTACGTTTTAGACCAAGTTATTTTCCTTTTACAGAACCATCTTATGAAGTAGATGTAAGCTGTTTTAAATGTGGTGGGAAAGGATGTAATTTATGCAAACAAACAGGATGGATTGAAGTATTAGGATCAGGAATTGTACATCCAAATGTATTAAAAATGAACGGATATGATCCTGAAGTGTATAGTGGTTTTGCATTTGGAACAGGTCTTGATAGACTTGCAATGTTCAAATATGGAATTACAGATATTCGCTTACTTTACCAAAATGATGTAAGATTTTTGGAACAATTTGATAGAATTGATAGATAATTAGTTGGTTGCCAATATTGCCAAAGGGGACGGGGTATTTTGGCAACTAAACAAAAGAATAGAAAAGTTGCCAAAATACCCCGTCCCCTTTGGCAATTGGCAATTGGCAGCTGATAAAGAAAGGAAATGAATATGAAATTAAGTAAGAATTTTGTAAAAGACTATGTAGATATAGATGTCGATATAAAGACATTAGCAGAAGATATGACAAAAGTGGGAAATGAGTACGACTCAGCAGGAAAACTTTTAGAAGCAACAAAATTAGTTGTAGGAGAAGTTAAAGAGTGTAAAATGCATCCTGATTCAGATCATTTACATGTATGTAAAGTAGATGTTGGAAGTGAAATTTTAGATATAGTATGCGGTGCTCCAAATGTAAGAGAGGGGCTAAAGGTTATTGTTGCTTTAGATGGAGCTGAACTTCCAGGAGGAACCATAAAAAAGGGAATGATAAGAGGGCAAGTATCAAATGGAATGCTTTGTTCAATGGCAGAGTTAGGATTAGAACATAAATTTTTAGATGAAGAAGATAAAACAGGAATACATGAATTGCCAACAGATGCACCAGTTGGAGAAGATGCAATTAAATACATGGAGATGGATGATGAAGTAATAGATTTTGATTTAACAGCAAATCGTGGAGATCTATTAAGCATATTAGGTATGGCATATGAAATTTCTGCTATATATGATAAAAAAGTAAAAGATATAGATTTATCATTCAGTGAAAATGAAGAAAATATTAATAATGAATTTAAAATAGAAGTAAATACTGATAACTGTTCAATATTCCTAGCAAAAAAGGTAAAAAATATTGAAGTAAAGGAAAGCCCTGACTTTATTCGTAACAGATTAATTGCATCAGGAATTAGACCTATAAATAATGTAGTTGATATTAGTAATTATGTTATGTTAGAAACAGGTCAACCTTTGCATTTCTATGATGCTGATAAATTAAAAGGAATGCTAGAAGTTAGAATGGCAAATGATGGGGAAAAGTTAACAACTCTAGATGGAATAGAGAGAACATTGAATATAGATGATATAGTTATTTCTGACGGAGAAAGATCAATAGGTCTTGCCGGAGTTATGGGTGGATTAGATACAGAAATAACAGACAACACAAAAAATGTAATAATAGAGTCTGCAATATTTGATCCTATTAAAGTAAGGATGACGTCAAAAGAAATATTAAGAAGCGAAGCAAGTTCTAGATTTGAAAAAGGATTAGATCCTAACAGAACATATATGGCAATTAAAAGAGCTTGTCATATGCTTGAAAAATATGCAAGAGCGGAGGTTGTAGGAAATATTGTAAAATATGATACAACAGATTTAGCAGACAAAAGAATAGAAATTACTTTTGAAAACATAAATAGAATCTTAGGCATGGATATTTCAAATGAAAGTATATTAGATGTATTTAGAAGACTAGGATTCAAGTATTTGTTAAAAGATGATAAAACTGTAGTTGTTGAGGTTCCTAGAAGAAGAGGAGATATTACAATAAAAGAAGATTTAATAGAAGAAGTTGGTCGTATTTATGGAGTAGATAATATAAAAGGCAAACTTCCAGATATTAAACCTAAGGAAGGAAGTTACGATAAAGTTACTAGAGGTATTAGAAATAAAATGATAGATCTAGGACTAAATGAAACATTATCATATATATTGGTGAATGACAAAGAAGCAAAAATGTTTACTAAGGATGATACTGAATTAGTTAAATTATTAGATCCAATGACAGAAGATAGAAATACATTAAGACATAGCATTATTCCATCACTTTTAAAGATATATGAATATAACAAAGCAAGAAGTGTAAAAGATGTTTCTATTTTTGAGATAGGAAAGGCATTTTACAAAATGCAAGATGAATATGGTGAAAACACCAAAATTGCAGCTTTGATGACAGGCGATTATTATCTAGGAATTGAAAACAAGAAACAAGTAAATTTTTATGTTATAAAGGGAATCGTTGAAGAGTTATTAGATTATTTAGGATATGCAGGAAGATATAGTTTTGTTGTAAATGAAGAAAAGATTCCAGATGAATTACATCCAGGGCAAGCTGCTCAAATTTCAGTAAATAATGATGTCGTTGGAATTATAGGAAGAATACATCCAGCTATAAGCAAAGAAAATGTATATGTATTTGAAATTGATTTAGATAAATTATTAGCTAAAAAGGTTGGAAAAATGAAGTATAAAGAAATTTCAAAGTATCCAAGTGTGAACAAAGATTTAGCTCTAGTTGTAGATAAAAATATCACATCAAAAGAAATTGAGATGAATATTAAGAAAGCTGGGGGATCTCTACTAACTAATATAAAGGTGTTTGATGTATACGAGGGAACTGGAATACCTGAAGGAAAAAAGAGTGTTGCTTATGCACTAACATTTGAAAAATCAGATAGAACTTTAACTGATGAAGAAATTAATAATGCAATGGATAAAATTATAGAATTAGTAGAAAAGAAAATGGATGCTACTCTTAGAAGATAAGATGTAAAAAGTAAATGGATAAAGATTAAAGATAAATCTTTTTGGAGGTTTAAATAAAATCTTTATCCATTGCAATTCGTTGCAAAATATAATATAATTTGAAAAGAGATTATATAGAGTATAGAGGAGAATATTAATTATGAAAGCTATTGAAATACGTAATAAATACTTAAACTATTTTAAAAATCATGGACACAAGGTTATACCAAGTGCACCATTAATCCCTGAAAATGATCCATCTGTATTGTTTACTACAGCAGGAATGCAACCGCTAGTACCATACCTTTTAGGAGAAAAACACCCAGAAGGAACTAGGCTTACAGACTACCAAAAATGTCTTAGAACAAACGATATAGATGAAGTAGGAGATAATAGACATCTAACTTATTTTGAAATGATGGGAAATTGGTCATTAGGTGATTATTTTAAAGAAGAATCTATTGCGATGAGTTTTGAATTCTTAACAAAAGAATTAGGAATTCCAGCAGAAAAAATATCTGTTACATGTTTTGCTGGAGATGAAGATGCACCAAGAGATAATATAACAGCTGAGTGCTGGAAAAAGGCAGGAATCCCAGATGAAAGAATATATTTTTATGGAAAAGATGATAACTGGTGGATTGCTGGTGAAGAAGGACCATGTGGACCAGATACAGAAATGTTTTATGATACTGGAAAACCAGCTTGTGGAGATAATTGTCAACCTTCTTGTGACTGTGGAAAATATGTTGAGATTTGGAATAATGTATTTATGGAATATTACAAATCAAAAGACGGTACATATACAAAGTTAAAACAACGTAATGTAGATACTGGATTAGGTTTGGAAAGGATGACAATGCTTTTACAAGAAAAGCAAACACCGTTTGATACAGAGCTATTTGCTCCGATTATGGAAAAATTATCACAACTTGCAAAAGTTGATAATATAGAAAGTAGAAGAATTGTGGCAGAACATTTACGTGCAAGTATGATGATAATATGTGACGGAGGAAGACCATCTAATATAGATAGAGGATATGTTCTAAGAAAACTAATTCGTAGAATGTCAAGACACCTAAATAAATTACAAATTGACTTATCAGAATTATCAAATTTAATTGATTTGAATATAGATGTTTTAAAAGAGATGTATCCAGAATTAGTAGATAATAAGGAAACAATTAAACGAACTATTATTGAAGAAAAAGATAAATTTATAAAGACTTTATCACATGGAGAAAAAGAATTTGAAAAGGCTGTAGAAAAAGCAAAACAGGAGAATAAAAATATAATAGATGGACAAACTATATTCAAATTATATGAAACATATGGATTTCCACCAGAGATTACAGCTGATCTTGCAAGAGAAAAAGGATTTGAGATAGATACAACAGAATTTGACAAATTATTCAAAGAACATCAAGAAAAGTCAAGAATGGGTAGTGAACAAAAATTTAAGGGTGGTTTAGCAGAACAAAATGAGATAACAATAGCTTATCATACTGCAACTCATTTACTACACAAAGCATTACAAATTGTACTTGGAGATCATGCAAAACAAAAAGGTTCTAATATTACAACAGAAAGATTAAGATTTGACTTCTCTCATCCAGAGAAAATGACGAAAGAACAATTAAAACAAGTAGAAGATATCGTAAATGAACAAATCGCTAGAGATTTACCAGTTACTTGTGAAGAAATGACACTAGAAGAAGCAAAGGCATCAGGTGCTACCGGATTATTTGAAAATAAATATGGTGAGAAAGTAAAGGTTTATACAATAGGAGATTTTAGTAAAGAAATTTGCGGAGGACCTCATGTATCACATACAGGAGAGCTTGGACACTTTACAATAAAAAAAGAAGAATCTAGCTCTGCAGGAGTAAGAAGAATAAAGGCAATATTGACACATTAGTAGAAAGCTAATTACTAATAAAAATGGAGGAAATAATAAAATGGAAGATTGTGTTTTTTGTAAAATTATTAAAGGAGAAATCCCTTCAGAGAAAGTATATGAAGATGATAAAGTTATTGCTTTTAAGGACATACAACCGGCAGCACCAATTCATGTGCTAGTTATTCCTAAAAAACATATTGAGAAGTTAATAGACGTAACAGAGGAGGATAGACATTTAATTAGTCATATCTACCAAGTAATAAATAAAATTGCAAAAGATATGAAAATAGAAGATGATGGTTTCCGCGTAATTGTAAATTGCGGAAAAGATGCTGGACAAGAAGTAATGCATTTACATTTCCATTTATTAGCTGGAAAAAAATTAGGTGCTAAAATTGTAGGATAAAAGTGCAATTTCTGTAATCAAAAGTATAGATTATAATTAGATTATATGTTATAATATTAGTATATGAAATTATATGCAAGGGAGGAAACAATATGTTTAATAGTAAATATAGTAAAGTTTTAACTATTGTATTAATTGTGGTTATAATAGCAATTGTTATATTACTTGGATTTTTAGGATATGACATATATAAAAAATATAGTATAGATGGAGAAAGTAAAGACGCAGTAAGCAGATTTGAAGATCAATTTAATTCCATAACAAATACTATAGATAATACTACAGATAATAATACAATAAATTCTGATAGTAATGAAACAATTGTACCAAACTTGAATTTGAACGAAATCAATAATAATGTAAGTAGTAGTACTAGTTCAGGAAGTAGTAGTAGCTCAAGCGGAAGTACAGTTAAATATAAAGGTTATGATGTAATAGGAACAATTGAAATACCAGCAACAAATATAAAATACCCAATTATAAAACAAGAAGATGTAAGCATGAATTCTCTAAATGTTGCAATATGTAACTTGTATGGTGAGTTAAATAAACCTGGAAGTAATGCTGTTTTAGTAGGACATAATTTTAGAAATGGAACATTCTTCTCAAATAATAAAAAATTAGTAAAAGGCGATAAAATATATATAACAGATAATACAGGTAAAAAAGTTACATATGTTGTATACAAAAAATATGAAACAGGTTCAGGAGATTTTGATTATGCTTCAAGAGATGTAGGCAACAAAAGAGAGATTTCATTATCTACTTGTACAAACGATAGTAAAAAGAGACTTATAATATGGGCAGCAGAAGAATAACTAAAAAATAAAATTAAAAAGTAGTTGACAAATATATAGAATATGGTTTAAAATAGAATATGCATTGCAAAGTGCAAATGGTGGATGTAGCGTAGTTGGTTAACGCGTCAGTTTGTGGCACTGAAGACCGTGGGTTCGAGTCCCATCTTCCACCCCATATTTTATAACACATTGGGCTGTAGCCAAGCGGTAAGGCACCAGACTTTGACTCTGGCATGCGCTAGTTCGAATCTAGCCAGCCCAACCAATTTTAAAGAATTATCTATATAAACTTATTTTCGATAGTAGGTTTATATATGATAATTTTTTTTGCTCTTATGCAAAACTAATTGCATTTGCTAAAATATTAGTAGATTTTTTTAGTATTACTTTCTAAATGTGTATATAAATTTGCAGTAGTATAATAAGTAGATTTACTATTACGAAAATATCAATTTTTTACAACAAATATTGTATTTGTCAAGAATTCTTATATATTTCAACAACAATTTTACATAAAATCTTGACAAAGCCGGAACTGTATGATAAAATAGAACACAAATCGGTATGATTTTAATCGCGAGTTAGAAATCTAACTCATGGCTTTGATTTTAGAATGCTCCTGTTTGGAGATTCTAATAATCGTGTTGAACAGCAAAGGAGGATATTTATGGAATTCGGAACTGCTGGCAACTAAAGTTGCAACCTGTGTAAACAGGTAGTTAAACGCGTCGAGGTTAACTTCTTTTGTGGGAGTTAACCTCGTTTGTGTTACTCATTATTTTTTAACAACATTAAGGAGGAATAACAATTGGAAAGGAAATACACATCTGTGCGGTTAGAAATTACTTCGCATTGTAATTTGAACTGCAAATACTGTCATAATGCTAAGTATAGCAATAGAACCGATGATATGTCTACTGATGATATTTTAAAGCTTATTAATAACCTTAAAAATTATTATGACATAAACAAGGTTTTGATTACTGGTGGAGAACCTATGGTAAACAAGGATTTGTGTAGGATAATAAGTGAGATTACGAACCTTGGAATAAAGGCTGATATGGTAACAAATGCCACTTTGTTAACAGAAAAAAAGGCTATAGAATTACAGGAAGCAGGCTTAAAACGCGTTCGTATAAGTATTGATGAAGTAGATGAAGAATCTAAAGTACGAGGTAAGACAAATCCCAACACTTTATGGGAAACAGCAAGAATGATTGTTGAAAAAACTAATATTCAGCTTTGCATTCATACTGTTTGTACACCTACAAATGTCAAAAATCTCTATAATGTATATAAAAAAGTTTTAGAGATTGGCGCAGCAAGATGGAGAGTTTTTGACATAGGATTTCAGGGTAATTTAGTTGAAGATAGATCAAATTTTCAGCTGGATACTTATTACAACGATCTGATAGTTTCTACTAAGAAGATTCTTAAAGACTATCTTGGCAATTCTAGAAAAGATGTGTTGGAAATGGAAATAAATAATATTTTCAGAACAGCTTTTCTTGATATGGAAGAAACTGAGTTTAGTATTGATGAAAGATGGAGAGCTAGATTAGATTTATCTCCGTGTGATTATATTACTAAGCATCAGCTTTCTGTAAGAAGCAACGGAGAAGCAACATTATGTCAGTATTTTCATAATCCTATTTTTGATTTTGCTAAATCGAATTATAATGTTGATGAAGCAGTCAAGAAACGTATAGCGTTCTTGGAAGATGAAATTACGATGAAAGATGTTAAGTACTGTAGTAAATGTAAATATTGCTTGGTTTGCAATAGTGGTTGTAGATCGAGGGCAAAGTTTCTTACAGGAGATATCTGCGATGCAGATCCTGGAGGATGTTATTTGCATCCTATGGTTCATAATGAAATTATGAGTATGCTACCGAATAAGGTTCAGCGTATATATGAGAGCTTACTGCTTCCAAACGGACTTGAACCCAAGTATAGTTTCAAAGACTTAAAGGATTTCCTAAAGGAGAAAGGGTATAATGTATAAAATCGGTTATAGAATAAAGCTTCCTAAAGATGAAAAAATGCAAGAATTATTCTTATCCCGGTATTCAACATTATTTAATACCTTCGAGTTGAAAATTACAAATGATATTCTCTGTGCTTCTAGCATAGAGAATATCGTTTATTTAACAAACATGTTCAATATTGAAAATTACTCATTTCATTTATTTAAGAATGCTTTCTATAGTGATGAGGCATATTCAAAGACTAGTGAACTTCTTATGCTATTATCGAGATTAAATTCTAAACAAAACTTAATCTTGGTAACTCATTGTTTAGAAGATAAGTTGCTAAATATCGATTTAATAAATGAATTATTAAAATTTAATAATTATATTTTTTGCATTGAAAATATTGAAGTTTATGAAGGGCTATTTGAATATTTAGAAAAGCTAAAAGGTTTAGTAGAAAGATTAAATTGCTATGTATGTTTAGATATAGGTCATTTATTTTTTAGCGCAACAAGATGCAATGAAAAAATTAGTGATGTAATTAAGTATATTTCTTTAGATCCCTGGTGGAAACGGAAAATAAAAGAAATTCATTTGCACGATTTTAATTATCAAAGGTGTCATCTCAATATTGGCACTGGAGAGATTGATTTGAATGATATAATGCCTATTTTAAATGACAAAGTGCCAATTATATTGGAAACAAAAATAAAAGATTTGAGTAAAGATGGAATTGAAGAGTTTGAGTATACTAAAGAAAGGTTGATTGAATATGGAAATACGGGAAATTTTTGATGTGGAAGTAATTGCTCCATTACACAATTTGGTATTTGGACAAGATTTTCCATATAAAAGTTATCATAAGAAAAAGACACTTTATCCTGTATATATGTATGCTTATTTTGATAATGATATAATTATTGGATATAGTATTATAATTGATGAACATGAAAAAAAGAACTTGTATGCATGGTATGGGGGGGTGCTTCCTAAGTATCAGGGAAATGGTATTACAATAAAATTCTTTGATGTTATGGTAAACAGAGCAAGAAGTATGAATTACAATTCAGTAACGCTAGCTACAACGAATTTCAGACCACATATGATTCGACTTGCAATAAAATATGGTTTTGATATATACGATTTAAAGAAAAGGGATTATGGCGAAGGAAATAAAATATATTTTGTATATAAAATATTGCCCAAAAGTGCTATATCTATAGATATCTATCCAAATAACCATAAAATAAAAGAAGTTGAACTTGAAAAAATACTGGTAAGAAGTTATAAGAACAATTGCAAAGAAATTGTAATAACTAATATAAAAACAGTTGAAGACGTGGATATTGTAGGGTATTGTATTAGATATTGCAATAGTTTTGTACACAAACCTAGTATTACTGTCAATACGACTTTTGAAATTATTAATTTAATGGTTTCAAATTATAATAATTAAATCAAAGCACAAGAGGTATTATAAAATAATTATTTTATGTATAATACTTCTTGTTTTTTTATTGTTATCTGTTATAATATAAAAGGTGATAAAAATGTGTGATACAGTGATTTATTTAATAAGACATTCAGAACAATATAGAGATTATGTTTATAATAATAATTCAGAAAAAGAAAGTGAAATAAATAAAAAGATAATACTATCTATTGAAGGAGAAGAAAAGGCTAGAATATTGGCAGATAAAGAAGAACTAAAGAATATTGAATTATTATATTCTAGTGATTATGCAAGGGCAGTTGCTACAGCAAAATATATAGCTTTTAATAATAATTTAACGACTAATATAGATGAAAGATTGGGCGAAAGAAAAATACGGAATAATAGATCAAACAAAAGTAAAAGATAATTCTAGAGATTTGACAACAATACAACTTTTAAATCCTGGATTTAAGAATGAGTTAGGAGAAAGTAATATAGAAGTAAGAAATAGAATGAAAGAATCAATTTTTTCAATAATGAAAAATAATATCGGAAAGAAAATTGCTATAATAAGTCATGGAGCAGCAATAAAGTTTTTCTTACAAGATTTTTGCAATTATGATGAACAAAATGATTGTATGAAGTATAAAGGAAAATTTGTTTGTCTAAGAAAAATGAAATCACCTTCAATTATAAAAATAATATATAATAATGATTTGTATAATATAAAAAGTATAAAATATGAAGAATAAAGCACTCGGATAAAAAATAAATGTAAAAATTTCAAAATTTTTTCAAAAAATGTTTATTGACCAAACAAAAAGATAAGAATATAATTCTATCATAAAAAATGTTAGCAAAAGCCAGTTGGAAACAACTTGCTACAGGGGATGCCTGTGTTTTTATTGATAAAATAGTTGACAAGATATCTAAGATTATAATAAAATTAAAATATAATACTTTAGAAAAAATATAAGAGATACTTGAATAATAGGAGGAACCAAAACTATGATAGTTGATGGAAAAGGTCAAATATTTGAAGATAGAAGAAAAAATAAAAACAGAAGAAAAAATGATTTTGATGCAACAGGAGGAAGAAGAACAACAGGAAGAAGAAAAGAAGATAAAGAGGAAAAAGATCAAAAAAATAAATAATTAATAAAGAAGAAAAGTTCTAAACTTAATTAGAACTTTTCTTCTTTATTCTATATGACATTTAAGGAGTTTAGCAACATCCACCTCTGCCACCACCGCAACAGCAGCATAGTAATATTAATATGATAATTATCCAAATGCAGCAATCATCACCAAAACCAAAACCACATCCGCAACCTCTATTTTCTGGCATATAATTCCCCTCCCTTCAAATAAGAAAATTTAATGTAAATTAGCAACCACAACCTGTGTTGCAGCCACATCCATTGTTACATCCACCACAGCAGAAAAGTAACAAGAATAGGATTATGAACCATAAAAGTTCGCTATTACAACCACAATTTCCCATTTCCTTACCTCCTATAAAAGTTTAGTTTTTTGCTCTTTCGTATGGTATATATTATTCAAAATAAAAAAAAGGGTTACAATTGTAAAATAATTTTTATTTAAAACTATACAAATTGGATCAATTAATGATATAATTTGATACAAATGAACAAATGAAACAAAATTGGAGGAAATAGATATGGGAAATATCGTTTTATTAGATGATTTAACAATAAATAAAATCGCTGCTGGAGAAGTAATTGAAAGACCAGCATCGGTTGTAAAAGAATTAATAGAAAACTCAATAGATGCAGGAGCAACAAAAATAGTTACAGAAATAAAAAACGGAGGTATTTCATATATCCGTATTACGGATAATGGTAAAGGAATTATGCCAGATGATATGGAAATGGCATTTGAAAGACATGCGACAAGTAAGATTAGAAAAGCAGACGATTTAGAAAGTGTAACCTCTATGGGGTTCAGAGGAGAAGCTTTAGCAAGTATTGCATCAATCAGCCATGTTGAGGTTATTTCTAAAGCGATGGAAAATGATATTGGATGTAAAGTTGAAGTTAAGGGTGGAAAAATAATAAATAGAGAAGATATAGGATGTCCACAAGGAACTACAATGACAATAACAGACCTATTTTATAACACACCAGTTAGATATAAGTTTTTAAAAAAGGATTTCACAGAGGCTGGATATATAGAAGATGTGGTCACAAGAATTGCATTGGTACACCCAGAAATCTCTGTTAAACTAATAAGCTCAGGAAAAACAGTTATACAAACTTCTGGAAATGGGGATATGAAATCTGTAATATATAATATTTTTGGTAAGGATATTGCAGAAAATATTATTGAAGTAAATTATGAATACGAAGATATAAAAGTAAGTGGAGTGATAGGAAAACCAGTAATAGCTCGTTCGAATAGAGGAAATCAATTATTCTTCGTTAATAAGAGATATATTAAAGATAAAACTTTAACGAGTGCAGCCGAACAAGGATATAAAGGCCTACTAACAATTGGAAAATACGGCTTTTTAGTTTTGAACTTAGAAATGAATCCTAGTAAAGTAGATGTAAATGTTCATCCAGCTAAGTTGGAAGTAAGATTTGAAGATGAAAGCAAAGTGTTTAAAGCAATTTATCACGCAATTAAAGATAGTTTATTAAAAGGAGATTTGATTCCTGACAAAATAAGAATTGAATTAAACAAAGAATTTAATGATGATCAAAAGAAAGATTATACTACAGCTTCAAATACTGAAGAAAATAAAATGAATATGGGAAATATTATTGCACAAATATATAGTAGTAAAAGTAATGACATAAATAATAATACTAAAAATGATTTGAATCAATATGGTGCAAGTCAATATAATCCAAATCAATATAGTACAAATGAAAATATCGAAAGTAAGTATAATATTGAACAATATAATGAGAATAACAAAGATGAAGATATTATTGAAAATAAGGTAGAAAATAAAAACTTCGAAAATCTAGGAGTGCAAAACAACGATGATAATGGAGCAACAAAAGTGATAGATTTAAAAGAAGTAAATGAAAAAATGGAACAACTAGCTAATTTAAAGATAGATACGAACTATCAGGATTTTGATGAAATGTATGCAAGAACATTTGGAACAGTAAAAAAAGAACCAAAAGTAGAAGAAACAAACGAAGAATATAAAGTAAATCAAGAAGATTTAAAAACAGCTAAAAATGTATCTATATTTGATAATAAGGAAGCACTACCAACATATAAGTTTATAGGAATTGCTTTTTCTACATATATTATTATTGAAATGGACAAAGAGCTATATATTATTGATCAACATGCTGCCCATGAAAGAATCATGTATGAAAAAGTTAAAAAAAATTATTACAGTGAAACAGAAAAAGATTCTCAATTAATGTTGTTACCAGATGTTATTAATTTGAGCCATAAGGAAATGCAAATAGCTAAAGATAATATGGATATTTTTAGAAAAGCTGGATTCATGTTAGAGGAGTTCGGTGAAAATACTATAAAATTAACAGGTGTACCAAATGTTTGTATTGACTTAGATACAAAGGAATTATTTTTGGAAACATTAGATGAGATAAACACAGTTGCACGAACTGCAAAACAAGAAATTGAAGAAAAATTTATTGCAACAGTTGCATGTAAAGCAGCGGTAAAAGCTAATATGGCATTGACAAAAGAAGAAGTCGACAATTTAATGAAGCAACTATTAGTTTTACCAAACCCATTTACATGCCCACATGGCAGACCAACGGCTATTAAAATGACAAAAAATGATATAGAAAAGAAATTTTCAAGAAAATAAAAGGAGAAAAATCATGTTATTTATTTTATTATTTATTTTTATATTAAATGTAGTTGCTATCGTATTAACATATAAATTTTTACCAGACATGGAGAAAAGAGATAGAATAATATTTGTTGGAGTTGGAATTGCAATTATATATATGCTAACATCTCTTGTTTATTGGATTAGCACGAAAAATGTAAAAATAGAAGAAGTATCAAACATGGGGAAAAATATTATAACTTTTATGTTTGTACCAATAAACAGCATTGCAGTATTACCTATAATTGCTAAATCGTATAACAAATATAAGATAGGAAGATTAGCTGTGGACAAATTGAGAAATAGAGTAATTGCAATATCAATTCCATTAATAATTATTTTAATAATAGAATGTATATATTTTAAAAATATACAAGATAGTGTGGTTAAATTAATTGAACAAAATGCGGTTTCAAATGCGGACAAACAAATAATAGTAAATATGCTTAATGAACAGACAACAAATGCAACAACAAATGAAACAGCAAATAACCACCAAGAATTACAAGCAAATGAAATAGCAAATACAGCAACAGAACAAACAAATTCTGTAAATGTCCAGAAAAATAGCACAGTCAATAATGTAACAAATACCACAAATGACAAGCAAGGCCAACAGGAAAATAATACAAATAATTAAGAAAGTAAAATAGAAATATAGAGCGAGGAAGATAATATGGACAAGCAAAAAGTGATTGTAATTTGTGGACCAACGGCATCTGGAAAAACAAAATTATCTATTGAAATTGCAAAGAAAATAAATGGAGAAATAGTTTCTGCAGATTCAATGCAAATATACAAGGAAATGGATATAGGAACGGCTAAACCTACAATAGAAGAAATGCAAGGAATAAAACACTATTTATTAGATTTTGTTTCACCAGATAAAAGATATAGTGTTGCAGACTATAAAAAAGATGCAATAAACGCAATTGATGAAATTATAGAAAAAAATAAAGTTCCAATTGTAGTAGGTGGAACAGGGCTATATATAAATTCACTTATTTATGGAATTGAATACCCTGAAATAGAAATTGATATAAAGTATAGAAATGAATTAGAGAGAACTGCAGATGAACCTGATGGATTAAGAAAATTATATGAAATGGCTAAAAAAATAGATGAAGAAGCTATAAAAAATATTAGTCCAAATGATAAAAAAAGAATCTGTAGAATCTTGGAAATATATCATTCAACTGGAAAAACAAAAACACAGCAAGAAATAGAATCAAGAAAAAACGGTCCTAAGTATGATTATATAGTATATGGATTAAATATGGATAGAGACAAATTATATGACAGGATTAATAAAAGAGTAGATATTATGATTCAAGACGGATTAATTGAAGAAGTAAAAAATGTTGCATCAAAATACAAAGAATTTCCAACAGCAATGCAAGGTTTGGGCTACAAAGAAGTTCTTGAATATTTAAATGGAGATACTACAAAAGAGGAAATGATTGAAAAAATTAAAATGGAAACAAGAAGATATGCAAAAAGACAACTTACTTGGTTCAGAAGATATGAAACAATAAAGTGGATAGATGCTTTAGGAGATATACAAAACAATATAAACATTATTCTGGAGGGATATTGTGAGAAATAGATTAGATACAAAAGTTGAGATGAATAACAATCATAATAAACGTGAAAATGAATCTAAAAATAAAAACAGAGTAATAGAGGAATTAAGAAAACATAAAAGAGTAATAATTATGTTTGTTTTATTATGCGTGATTATTTATATTTTTTGTATTGTAGCAAAATTAATAAAAAATCCAACAGATACTTTTTTGGTAGAGCAGGGACAAATTTATCAAGAAGAAATTGCCAATGGTTATATAATTAGAGATGAAGTAGTTGTAAAAGGAGAAAACTATAAAAATGGAATGTCTCAAATAAAAACTGAAGGTGAAAGAGTAGCAAAAGGAGAAGCTATTTTTAGATATTATTCTAATGGAGAAGATAATTTAATAAAGAAAATAGAAGAATTAGATAAAAAAATTGATGAGGCAATGGACAATGAAAATAACAAGATAGTTTCAAGTGATACAAAAATGATTGAAAATCAAATATTAGAGAAGATTGAAAGTGCTTATAATGAAAGTAATTTACAAAAAATAAAAGAATATAAAAAAGATATTAATACATATATAACAAAAAAAGCTAAAATAACAGGTGAATTGAGTCCATCAGGATCATATTTAAAAAAATTAATAGATCAACGAAGCAATTATGAAAAAACATTGAATTCTGGAGCAGAATATATAAAAGCGCCAACCAGTGGTGTTGTTTCATATAGAGTAGATGGATATGAGGAACTTTTAACAACAAAAGATTTTGGTAATTTTACGAAGGATTTTCTTGAAAATCTAAATTTGAAAACGGGACAAATAATAGCTGCTACAGATGAAAGTGGAAAAATTATAGATAACTATAAATGTTATATTGCTACAGTTTTAACATCTGAATATGCTCAAAAAGCACAAGTAGGAGATAACGTTAAAATAAGACTTCCTAGTGGAAATGAGGTAAGTGCAAGTATTGAATATATAAATGCGGAAGATAATGGACAATATGTTATTATATTTAAAATAACAAAATGTGTGGAAGAATTAATTAATTATAGAAAGATTTCTCTAAATATTATTTGGTGGAGTTATAGTGGAAAGAAGATACCAAATTCAGCTATAAACTATGAAAAAAAAGGCGATAACGAAATTGCATATGTAATTAGAATTAGAGCAGAATATCAAGATAAAATCTTAGTTAAAAAATTAAAATCGAACGAGAAATATACGATAGTAGCAGATTATACAAGTGAAGAACTTGAAAAATTAGGTTATACATCTGAAGAAATAAAATCAAGGAAAACAATTTCACTTTATGATGAAATATTAATTAATAAATAAAATATTACAATAATATTACAACAATATTACATTTGTGTTAAAAATGATATGAAGATCAAAAAAGACTTGACAATGTTAAGAAAATGATAGATACTATAGAAAATGAAACTAAGGACAAATTAAGTTTTATAGGAGGGTATTAGAATGTCAGGAGCTATTATGGAAAAAGTATGGGGATTATTAGGAGTTGAACCAGAAAAAGATACAGAAGAAAATGAAGAATTAGATTATGAAAGAGATAATATACAAGATAATGAAGAAGAGGAAGAAGAAGATAGAAAAATTTGGGGAAGAAGAAATAATAAAATAGTAAATATGCCACAAACACAACAAGTGAAAATGGTTATTTGCCAACCAACTTCTTTTGAACAATCTGAAAATATTTGTACTTTATTAAAAGAAAAAAAATCTATTATTGTTAATTTAGAATATGTTAATAAAGATATTGCTAGAAGAATTGTAGATGTTGTTAGTGGAGCAGTTCATGCTTTAGATGGAAATCTACAAAAAATATCTAATTCAATATTTTTAGTAGCACCATATAATTACGATATTACAAATGAAATGGCTAGAGAAGAAATAAAAAACAAACTATCAGTTTCTTGGATAAAAAATAATGCTAATAACTAATAAAATATGAAATAATTGTGTGTGGAATTTTAGGAGGAAAAAATATGTATACACCTTTGGATATAGAAAATAAAAAATTTGCAAAACAGATGATGAATGGATATAGTGTTGAAGAAGTTGATGAATTTTTAGATGAATTAACAGCTGATTACGAAAAATTATATAAGCAATCAAATGAAAACGATGCAAAGATTGCAGAATTAGAAGAAAGCATTAAGAAGTATAGAAACCTTGAATCTACACTTAATAATACACTAATAATGGCTCAAAGTACTGCAGACGAGATAAAAAAAGTTGCTAAGCAACAAGCAGATCAAATCATAAAAGATGCACAAGGATCAGCAAAACAAAGATCAATAGAACTAGAACAAGAAATTGTAATGAAAACAAAAGAACTAGAAGATTTACAAAAGAAATTTGATGTATATAAGGCAAAAATGGAATCATTATTAATATCTCAGTTAGAGTTAATAAAAGATGTAAATAAAGACTAATAATTAAAAGCACTGAATTAAATAGTGCTTTTTTTATTTCAATTTTATTTACAACTAAAGCATCAAAGTAAATAAAATTTGGGTGATATATTTACAATTATAATAATTTGTTATATAATTTAGCATAATGTTACAAAATTATAACAGTATTACAAACATGTTAAGACTATATTACAATTGTGTTAATAATATTGACATATTGCAAATAAATTATAAAATATAAATAATCAGTATAGAGGTAATTGTGAGAGTAATAAGTGGAAAAGCAAGAGGAACAAAATTAAATTCAATAGAGGATATTTCAACAAGACCTACTTTAGATAGAGTTAAGGAATCATTATTTAATATTATTCAAAGTAAAATAGAAAATAATGTTGTTTTAGATTTATTTGCAGGTAGTGGAGCTATAGGAATAGAATTTATTAGTAGAGGGTGCAACAAAGCATATTTTTGTGAGAAATCCCATAATTCTTCTAAAATGATTTATCAAAATTTAGAAAAAACTAAATTTTTAAGTCAATCAGTTGTAATAGAAAAAGATTATAAACAATGTTTAAAGTTACTTCAAGATAAAGGATTAAAATTTGATGTGATTTATATAGATCCTCCGTACAGAGAAGACCTAGCAGTAGATGCGTCAAATAGAATTTTATTACATAATTTACTAAAAGAAGACGGAATTATAATTATAGAAACTGATGATGAACAAAGAGAATTAAAAGAATTAGAAAATTTACAGTTAAGGGTTTATGATTTAAGAAAGTATGGCAGAGTTAGCCTTATATTCTTAGATCGAAAGGAGTAGAATTATGGAAATATTTACTTTATTGGAAACATTAGAGGATATAATGGAAAAAAGCAGAAACGTTCCATTTTCTAATAAATGTATAGTAGATAAAGAAGAAATCTTGGAGATTATAAAAGAAATAAGACTAAAACTACCAGATGAAATTAAACAAGCAAAATGGGTTAAAGAAGAAAGACAAAGAATTTTAGTTGAAGCTCAAAATGAAGCAAATGATATAATTAAAGAAGCTGAAAATAGAATTATATCAATGATAGATGAACATGAAATAACAAGAAAAGCATATGAGAAAAAAGTGGAAATTATAGAAACTGCTAATGAAATGTCTAGAGAAATAAAAAGTGGAACAGAAGAATATGCAGATGGCGTTTTGGCAGGAATAGAAGTTGCTTTAGAGGATGCTTTAAAAGTAATAAAAAATAACAGAAAAGAATTAAAGTAAGGACAATAATTATAAATTAAATAAAATATTAATAAATAAGGAAGTCAGAAGTCGGATAGAATCAAATCAATGTTAAGTTGATTTCCGACTTCTTTTTTATACTAAATTTTATAAGAAATATATTATATTTTATATATGAAAATTAATATTGATATGATATAATTTGATTATAAAATCAAGGGAGGAAACACATTTTGGCAAGGACGAAAAAAGGTAAAAGAAGTAAAAATAAAAATAGAATTGATATAAATGTTGCAGTAGTAATTATGATACTTATTAGTATTCTACTTGCAGTATTAATCTATACAAAATCAGGATATATAGGTGAAAACCTAAGCCCAATATTAGGTGGAATAATGGGAGTAACTAAATATATCTTACCGATAGGAATGTTTTTGATTTCTATTTATATGTCATATGAAGACAAAGATTATTTATTTTCAAAATTAATTCAATATGGAATATTTTTACTATGTGTTGCTACAGTACTTAGTGTTTTCCAAATATCAAATGGTAGTATTAATGCCAATAATGAGTTTGGACAAATGTTACAAGATGGATATAAAATAGGAGAAAACAATAAAGGCGGAGGAGCTATAGGAACAGCAGTTGCCGGACTTTTAATAAAACTATTAGGAGAAGTTGGAACTGTTATATTATGTATAGGTATGTCCATATTATTTATAGTATTTATGTTTGGAATTAGACCTGCAGAAATAATAAGTCAGTGGATGGATAATGCACGTGAAGAAAGAGAGGCTAAAAGAGAAGAAAGAATTTCAAGAAGAAAAGAAGATGAAGAGATAAGAGCAAATGCTACAAAAGAAACTAAAAAGGAACGCAGACTAAGAGAAAAAGAAGAGCAGAAAAGACAAGCTGAACAATTAGCCGATCAAATTACTATAAATTTAAATGATGGATCTTTAGATGAAAGTAATGTGAAAAAATATAATCATGATAAAGATAATTTAATACAATTTAACATCAAAAAAGGTAAAAATAAAGAAGAAAGAGAAAAATCAGAAGAAACAGGACCAGATGTAATAGATGCGAACTTATTTAAAACAGAACAGGAAACAAAAGAAGAAAAGGTTAAAGAGGTATTACAATTAGAACATACATTAACTGTGGAAGATGAAAATTATGAATTTCCTCCAGTTCAGTTATTAAGTGAGGGAGAAAGAAAAGCAAATAAAGGTGGAAAGAAAGCTGTAACAGATACGGCAACTAAACTACAAAAAACATTATATAGTTTTGGGGTATCTGCAAAAGTTGAAAATGTATCGGTTGGGCCTGCTATTACAAGATATGAATTAAAACCTGCAGAAGGAGTTAGAGTAAGCAAAATTGCAAATTTAGCAGATGATATTGCGTTAAATTTAGCAGCAGAAACTATCAGAATAGAAGCTCCTATTCCAGGAAAACAAGCAGTAGGAATAGAAGTTCCAAACAAAGAAAACGAAATGGTACATTTAAGAGATATAATAGATTGTGATCAATTTAAAAATCATAAATCAAAATTAGCGTTTGCACTTGGTAAAGATGTTGGAGGTCAAGAAGTTGTAACTGATATTGCTAAAATGCCACACGTTTTAATTGCAGGAGCAACTGGATCAGGAAAAAGTGTATGTATAAATACTTTAATAGCAAGTATTATTTATAAAGCAAAACCAAGTGAGGTAAAACTTCTAATGGTGGATCCAAAAGTGGTAGAACTTTCTGTATATAATGGAATACCACATTTATTAATTCCAGTAGTAACTGATCCTAAAAAAGCAGCAGGAGCACTTGCTTGGGCTGTACAAGAAATGGTAAATCGTTATAGTTTATTTGCTAGTAAAAATGTAAGAGATATAAAGGGATATAATGAAGCTTTAGACAAAGATGGAAATACAGAAAAATTACCTCAAATTGTAATAATTATAGATGAGTTATCAGATTTGATGATGGTATCTCCTAAAGATGTAGAAGATGCAATTTGTAGATTAGCACAAATGGCAAGAGCAGCTGGAATGCACTTAGTAATTGCAACTCAACGTCCATCTGTTGATGTTATTACTGGTATAATTAAGGCTAATATTCCATCAAGAATATCATTTGCAGTTTCATCTCAAATAGATTCTAGAACAATATTAGATATGGCTGGAGCAGAAAAATTATTGGGCAAAGGAGATATGCTATTTTATCCATCTGGGGCACCAAAGCCAACAAGAATACAGGGAGCGTTTATATCTGATAAAGAAGTAGAAAAAATTGTAGATTTTATAAAAAATAATAGTAATGTAACTTATAATGATGATATAATAAAACAAATTGAAAACTCCGGAAATACAGACAAAGAAATGGCTGAACAAGCAGATGATGATGATAATACAGATCCATTTTTAATGGATGCTATAGATGTAGTTGTTGAAACAGGACAAGCATCTACGTCTTTTATACAAAGAAGATTTAAAGTAGGATATGCACGTGCTGGAAGAATTATAGATCAAATGGAAGAAAGAGGAATTATATCAGGATTCCAAGGAAGTAAACCAAGAGAAGTTTTAATGTCGAAAGAACGCTGGGAAGAATTAAAAATGAGCAGTGGAGATGACGAGACAAAAGAGTGAACTTGAAATAGCGTTAGATTATAAAACAAAAGAGGAGAATACATGGAGAAAAATAAAATTTTTTCTAAATTTAATATAAAAAATTATAATAATGAGCTGGAAAAAATATTAGATGAAAAATTGTTTTCGTTAAATGTTAAAAACCTTCTATTAAGTATGTTCTATAAGATAGAAAGTGCGTATAAAGATTACGAAACGATTAAAGTTGAAACACTCTCAAAAAATGATTATATCGATCATTTATTAAAAACTATAAAAGAAAAGTGTTTTGATATAGAATTTATCAATCCTGAAGAAAACAGAAAAATAGAGATAGACCAAAAGAAAGGTAAAATTTTTTGCTATCCAAATGAAAAATCATTGTTATCTGCAATTTGGTATATTGGAGAAGAAAAGAAAAAAATTGATTTAGAATATGAATACACTGAAAAATCTATAAGAAAAATGGCTACCATTGGAGAAAACATTAGTCAAGTGGAAGTAATAAGAGATTTTAATGGCTGGTCTTGGGATATTGGCATAAAAGAAATAGAAGATATTAAATATAATATATTATATCAAAGTTTATTATTACTATATGGAAATAAATTAATAGAAACGAACATGAATGATGAAGAAGAGAATAATATATCAATATGCAAAGGTAATAAAGAAACCAATAATTTTGAGGCTCTTTTAGGCGAAATTTCAGTAGATATGTATATTAGAAAAGATGAAGAGGAATTAAATAATATAATAAGCATAAAAACTGAGAAAGAAGAGCAGTTAAAAAGTTTTTTGAACAAAAAGGAATTTGTTCAGAAAATTACTAATGAAAAAAAGAAATTATCTGGAGAAATTGAGAGAATTGACAGAATTATTAATAATACAGACCTATTGAAAAAAGAATATAGAGAAAGAAATGAAAACCTGCCCAATAAGGAAAAAATTTTTAGTATTAGTCATTTAGCAGATATATTAGAAGATGAGAGAAATCAAAAATTGGAAAGAATGCAAAAATGCAATAAAATGCTTGATCCAAAGGGGTTTGTAAAAGAAAAAGATAAAATTCAAAGTGAAATAGAATTCCTAAATGGAATTAGTATTGATGACTATGATGAAAATGAAGAAAATAATAAAATAATAAAATATTGTAATGAGTTTTTAAAATGTGCAGAACGACAGATAAAAGATGTGCAAGAAAAATCTGACATAATTAATTGGATTTATAAGATAAGATATTACAGGTACATTCCGTATGATGAAAATATATATTTAAAGGATATAAAAGAATTAGATAATCAATTTGAAAAAATAATAAAATTATTAACTAAAAAGGCACAAGAAAATAAAGTGTGGGATATTTTTACGGAAAATGAAGAATTGACAAATATAGTTATAAAACAATTGTTTGATTCCAAGATAATTAATTTAGAGAATCTTAACATTCTTTGTAAATATGAAAATGAGATATTATATTTAGAATATTGTGATGGTGATACATTGGAAATGAAATCAGAAATAAAATTAAGGAATGTAAGGATAAAAAAGAAAATAAAATTATTTATATAGAGAAAGGATTTAATGTATGAAAGTTACTTTTTTAGGAGCAGCAAAGACTGTAACAGGATCAAATTTTCTTGTTGAAGGAGCAGGAAAGAAATTTTTAGTTGATTGTGGTATGTATCAAGGAGCTGCCGCAGAAGAACTCGAAAATTCAGCACCATTTATGTTTAACATAGATGAAATAGATTTTATGCTTTTAACCCATGCACATATAGATCATTCAGGAAGAATTCCAAAATTATATAATGAAGGATATAGAAATCCAATTTTTGCAACAAAAGCAACATGTGATTTATGTTCAATAATGTTGCCAGATAGTGGACATATACAAGAGATGGAAATTGAATGGAAAAATAGAAAGAGAATGAGAAAAGGAGAAAAACCACTTCCACCATTATATACAGCAGAAGATGCAGCAAAATCATTGGAAATATTTAAACCAGTACAATATGATCAATTAATAGAGATAGATGAGAATATTCATGTAAGATTTAACGATGCTGGACATATGTTAGGATCAGCAATTATAGAAGTGTGGATCAAGGAAGATGGAGAACAAAAGAAAATTGTATTTACAGGTGATTTGGGAAATAATGATATTCCTTTATTATCTTCTCCTACAATGATTGAAGATACAGATTATTTAGTAATGGAATCTACATATGGAAATAGATTACATTTAAGAAATGATGATAAGGCAGAATTATTTTTAAAAATTGTATATGAGACTTTAGAAAAAGGTGGAACTGTTGTAATACCTTCATTCGCTGTTGGAAGAACACAAGAGGTATTATATGAGCTAAATAAAATCAAAGATGTAAAACACAGTGAGGAATTTTATAAGCAATATCAAAAATTGATGAGTGCACATGTATATGTGGATAGTCCTCTTGCAATATCTGCGACAGAGGTTTTTAGAGAAAATATGAATTTATTCAATGAAGAAACGCAAGAGTTAATACAAAGTGGTGATAACCCACTTGAATTTCCAGGACTTGAGTTTACAAGAACAGCTGATGAATCAAAAGAATTAAATGAAAAAGATGAGGCTTCTATTATTATATCTGCTAGTGGTATGTGCGAAGTAGGAAGAATCAAGCATCATTTAAAACATAATTTATGGAATCCAAACAGTACAATCTTATTTGTTGGATATCAAGCACCAGGCACACTTGGAAGAAAACTTGTAGACGGTGAAAAAAGAGTAACAATATTTGGTGAGGAAATTGCTGTAAATGCAAGAATAGAATATATTGAGGGATATTCAGGTCATGCTGATCAAGAATGGCTTATGAATTTTGTATATTCATTTATAAAAAAACCTACCCATATTTTTCTAGTACATGGGGAACCAGAAGGGCAAATTGTATTAAAACAAAAATTGGAAGAAGAAACAAAAATTCCTGTAACAATACCATCACTAGGTGAAACGTATGATCTAAGCAAAGAAATTAAAGTTGTTAATGTTGTACAAGATAAGTTACAGCCAAAATTCTTAAGATTAGAAGTTATAGAGAGAATGAAGACTTTAAAAGAAGAATTAGAAGATATGGAAACAATCGTAAAAGAAGATTATTTGAATAATAATACAGATGATAGTGAGATTGTAAGACTAAAAGACAAACTAAAAGAATTAGAAAATCAAATTGTTAGAATAGTAGAGAATAAATAAAGAGGGGAAAACACAAATGAAAAACAAATACTTTAATGATGCAATTATAGGAGGAAAGAATATAACAGCCAGTTATAGTAAAAATGGAGAGCTATTAAGGATGATGTATGATGCTCCAGATTTCAGACAGTTTATAGATTTCTTTTATACTGGGGTAAAGGTAAATGATTCATGCATGATATATTTACACGAAGATCAAAATAACCAATATAAACAATATTACACAAAAGATACTAATGTACTAAATACAGAAATAGAGAATACATATTTTAATTTAAAAATAAAACAAACAGATTTTGTAACACTAAAAGATAGCATATTAATTAAAAGATATATTTTTGAGAATAATAATACTATCGATCTAAATGTTAATTTTCTAATACATTCTAAGCTATTATCTGACTACAACAATGCGGTGGGTTCTAAAATTTCTGATCAAGTATTAATACAATATAGTCATAATGATACAATATGTATGTTTTCAAAGAATAACATTTTAAGTCATCAATTAAATGATACAGAAAACAATATAGCAAGAGGGGTTATAGAAGATAAAGACTATATTGGAATGAGTTCAGACTCAAGTGTTAGTTTTGATATAGGAAAAATAAAACCAGGAGAGAAAAAAGAATTAGATCTATTTATATATGTGAGAAATAATGAAAAAATAGATGAAGAAAAACTACTAAAAGAAATCTCAAGTATAAGAAAGACAGATGTAGTAAAGAAACAAAATTTGGTTGAGAAATACTGGAAAAAATACGTAAAAGATCATACCAATATTCAACTTAAAGAAGAAAATACAGAATATAATAAAAAGTTTAACAAGGTATATAAAAGAACAATTTTGTTATTTCCGTTACTTACTAATCAAAATACAGGGGGAGTATCTGCAGCAGTTGAAGTTGATGAAAATAGAGAAAACTGTGGAAGATATTCATATTGTTGGCCACGTGACGCAGTTTTTATAACAAAAGCATTTGATAAATTAAATATGACAAAAGAAACAGAAAAGTTTTATAAAAATTTTTGTAAAAATACTCAAAGTAAAAATGGAATGTGGGAACAAAGATTTTATACGGATGGAAGATTAGCTCCATGCTGGGGATATCAGGTAGATGAAACAGCAAGTGTAATTTATGGAATATATGAACATTATAAAGAAATAAATAATGTTAAATTTTTAAAAGAAACATTAAAAATGTGCGAAAGTGCGACTAAATTTTTATGTATATATATGGATAACATATTAGGAACTCATGATACAAGTGATATAGTAAAAAACGAGATAGAAGCAACATATCATACAGAAGAAAGAAACAAATTACCATTAAGCTATGATTTATGGGAAATGAATGAAGGGGTTCATTTATATTCTCTTTCTAGTATTTATGCAGCTTTTCAATCAATGATAAATATTTATGAAAAAATAGAGCCAGAATACCAAGAAAACAGGCTAAAATTAGAGAGCATTAATAAAATAAAAACAAAAATAGCAAAAAATATGGACGAAATAAAAAAATATATTTCTAAAAACATGTATGACGAAAATATGAAATGCTTATTAAGAAATTCTAATGACAAGAAAACAGATGTTAGTGTTATTGGAAGCGTAGTTCCTTTTAAAATGTTCGGACCAAAAGAAAAGAAGGTTCAGAATACAATAGAAAGAATAAATATGACATTAAGAACTTATACAGGAGGATATTTAAGATTTGAAGGAGATAACTATCGAGATGGAAAAAATCCATGGCCAATTGCAACATTATGGATGTCAATGTATTACAAAGCAGACAGACAAAAAAAGAAAGCACAAGAATGTATAGATTTTGTGGTAAATAGTTCAAATGAACATGGATTTCTTGCAGAACAAGTAGACAATAGCACGATGCAACCGAGTTGGGTCAATGCACTTGCTTGGTCCCATGCAATGTTCATTTTGTCACTTTAGGGACGTTCTTTTTTCTGCCAATGTGGCATACTTAGGGACACTCTTACAGAAATTTAATTTTAAATTAATAAAAATAGTAAAAAATATAGCATATTTATAAAAAGTATGCTATATTTTAAATTGCGATAAAAGTTGAACTGGGGGCATTCAACTTCCAATATTTGAATATATGGATTTAAATAAAAGAAAGGAGAAAGAGAGATGCCCAGGGGTTCAAGAAAAGATGCAAAGTCTTTTTGCGGTGTTTACCATATTATATTGAGAGGAATAAATAATCAAGATATATTTTTCGATGATATGGATAAAAAAAATTTTATAAAGAGGATCATAAGTACAAAACAAAAATATAATTATGAGTTATATGCTTATGTATTAATGAGTAATCATGTACATCTGCTAATAAAAGACAAGAATGATTCAATATCAAAAATAATGCAAAGTTTAGCAACATCATATGCAATATATTTTAATAAAAAATATGATAGGATAGGACATTTATTTTATAATAGATTTCGTAGTAAATGTGTAGAAGATTTAGCTTATCTATTAAACTTGCAAAGATATATTCATAAGAATCCTCAAAAAGATGGAATTTGCAAAATGGATAAATATAAATGGAGTAGCTATCAAGAATACCTAAATAAAGGTGATATTACAGATATTGATTTTATTTTGAATATTTTTGATAGTAAAGATAGAAAAAGGGCAATAGAACTTTGGAAGAACTATAATTTAATAATGACAAATGAGATTGAAAATGATTCTAAATTTGAAATTGGAAAGAAATTGTCTGATAATGAAGCTATAGAAAAAATAAAAACTAAATTAAAGATTGATAACATATTAGAAATACAAAAATATAATGTGAAATACAGAAAGCAAATAATAAGTAAAATTGCTTGTATAGAAGGAATAAGAAGAAAACAATTGGCTAGAATTATAGGGATTAGTGAGAGGACGATATACAGAATAATAAATGAGAAAATAGAGGAATGTCCCTAGATATGACATAATGGCAGAAAAAGGAACGTCCCTAAAGTGACAAAGGAGGAAATATGGCTAAAGCGAAAACAGTGTTTGTGTGTGGAAATTGTGGATATGAGTCAGCAAAATGGCTTGGAAAATGTCCTGCGTGTAACGAATGGAATAGTTTTTATGAAGAAAAAATAAACAATGTGGCAGTATCTAGTAATAATCCAAGTGGCAAACAAAAAAGTGCTACTCCACGCAAATTAAAAGAAGTAGAGGGTATTGATGCGACGAGGATAAGTACAGGCATAGATGAATTAGATAGAGTTCTTGGTGGAGGACTTGTAAAAGGGTCACTGGTTTTAGTTGGAGGCGAACCAGGAATCGGAAAATCAACATTGATCTTGCAAATATGTGACCAAATAATAGGAGAAGGTAAGGTTTTGTATGTATCTGGAGAGGAATCTGCAGAACAAGTTAAAATAAGAGCAGATCGTTTAAACATAAATAATGACAATATTATGTTTTTAGGAGAAACTGATATTGATATAATTCAAGAAGCAATATTAAATACAAATCCTAAATTGGTTATTATTGACTCAATTCAAACTATGTATTCAGAGGATATTACATCAGCAGCAGGTACTGTGAGTCAAGTTAGAGAAATTACAGCTAGAATTATGCGTATTTGCAAAGAGAATAATATTACTACCATTATAATTGGACATGTTACTAAAGATGGAAATATAGCTGGACCGAGAGTATTGGAGCATATGGTGGATACTGTACTATATCTAGAAGGAGAAAGATATTTTTCATATAGAATGTTAAGAAGCGTTAAAAATAGATTTGGATCTACAAATGAACTTGGAATGTTTGAAATGAAAAATGAAGGAATGGTTGAAATAACAAATCCTTCTTCTATCTTGATTTCTGAAAGAGAGGATAACCCCACAGGATCTGTAGTAGTGGCAAGTATGGAAGGAACAAGACCTTTGTTAATAGAATTACAAGCTTTGACTTCTGCTAGTGTGTTTGGAATTCCTAAAAGAACGGCAAATGGATTTGACTATAATAGATTAGCTGTATTAATAGCTGTTTTAGAAAAAAAGGCAGGGTTAGCATTAGGTGGACAAGATGTCTATTTAAATGTTGTTAGTGGAATCAAAATTGTTGAGCCAGCAGTTGATTTAGGTGTTATTCTCGCATGTAGCTCTAGCTATAAAAATGTAAGTATACCAAAAGACGTTGTTGCAATTGGAGAAGTTGGCCTTACAGGTGAGGTAAGAGCAGTTAATATGATAGAAAAAAGAATAAAAGAAGCAGAAAAACTAGGATTTAAAAAATGTATTATACCAGAAAGTAATAGAAAACTATTGAAAGATAATTACAAATTAGATATAATAGGCGTGAAGAATATAAATGAAGCAATTAAAAATTTAGGAATTAGATGATAGAATATAAAAAAAGCTATAGAAATAATAAAGATAGATGAACGAATTAAACAGATGTCTGTCCCTAATATGACAGGGAGGCAGAAAAAAGAACGTCCCTAAAGTGACAAAAGGAGTTGGAAAAATGGCAGTGAAAAAAGATGAAGCTATTTCTGAAGTGTTAAGGATGATTGCACCAGGAACTCCAATTAGAAATGGCTTGGAAAATATATTGAAAGCAAAAACAGGAGCGTTAATTGCAATTGGTGGCGACAACAAAGAAGTTATGGATCTGGTTGACGGTGGATTTAGGTTAGATGTAGAATATACATCATCTAGATTATATGAGCTCGCTAAAATGGATGGTGCAATTATATTAAGTTCCGACTTTAAAAAAATTCTTTACGCAAATGCACAGTTAATACCATCTTCAGATATACCAACATCTGAAACAGGTACAAGACACAGAACTGCAGAACGTACAGCAAAACAAACAGGTGCATTAGTAATAAGCATATCACAAAGAAGAGGAATTATAACTATTTTTAAAGGTAATTCAAGATATGTTTTAAAGGACTTAGAAGCGGTAATTTCAAAAGCAAATCAGGCTCTTCAAACTGTAGAAAAATACAAAAAGGTATTTGATAGTAAGCTTAATTTATTAAATGAATATGAATTTAATGATATTGTAACATTAGAGAATGTAATTATAGCAATACAAAGAGCAGAAATGGTTATGAGAGTTGCTGATGAAGTAAATAGAGCTATAGATGAGCTAGGAGAAGAAGGAAGATTACTAGAGATGCAATTAGATGAATTAATAGGAGATTTAGAAAAAGAGGAACTATTAATTATTAAAGACTATATTGCACCAGGAAAGAAAAGAACTTGCGAAAAGATATTAGATGAAATAAAAAAATTGGGACATGATGACCTTGTAAAATCTGAAAAATTTGCTAAATTACTTGGATATGAAGATTTTGATAACTATGATGAAGTAGGTGTTTATACAAGAGGATATAGAGTACTTAATAAAATTCCAAGAATGCCAAGTAATATAGTTGATAATTTGGTAAAATCTTTTAAATCGTTTCAACATATACTTGCTGCTGACATTCCAAAATTAGATGAAGTTGATGGAATTGGAGAGGTGAGAGCAAGAACTATAAAACAGTCATTAAAAAGGATGCAAGAACAATTTGTTTTTGATAATTTAATGCTATAAAATATGAAATATAAAAATATTAAAATTAATGAGGAGAAAAAATAAAATGAAAAAAGTTTTAGTTAGAATTTTATTAATATTAGCAATAATTGCAGTATTACTTGGAATTGCAGGAGTTGCTTATGGAATTTACAAGAAGGCAACATTAAATATACCTAATCCTGTTGCAACAATGGAAATTGAGGATTATGGAACTATAAAAATAGAATTATACCCAGATAAAGCACCAAACACAGTAACTAATTTTATACGTTTAGCCAATAGAGGATTTTATAACGGATCTACATTTCATAGAACAATACCAAACTTTGTAATACAAGGTGGAGCAAAAAATGGAGACACTACTGTATCACCATCATTAAGTGATATTATGGATAATGTTCAAACAGATAGAACCTATAATATAAAAGGTGAGTTTATTGCAAATGGATATACAAAAAATAATATAAAACATGAAAAGGGTGTAATTTCTATGGCTAGAAGTGATTATAGCCAATATAGTAGTTCTTTAACAACAAAGGGTTATGATTCAGCTGGTTCACAATTCTTTATTATGACAGAAGATAATACACAGTTAGATGGTACTTATGCGGCGTTCGGAAAAGTAATAGAAGGTATGGATGTTGTAGAAAAGATCGCAAATGTAAAAGTATATTATAGAAGCAGTGAATTAAAAGATGGAGAGGAAGCTCCAAAAGATAAAGATGGAAATACAATCCAATCAGATACACCAAAAAAACAACCTGTAATTAAAAGTATAACAGTAGAAACAAACGGAGTTGATTATGGAGTTCCAGAAACTGTTGAAGTATTTGATGCATATTCTTGGATGATGCAACAATATGGAATATCAGGAAAATAGAAATAATAAATATAAAGATATAAAATAAAAGAAGTTCAAACTTATATAAAAATATAATTTGAACTTCTTTTATTTTGCATAATAATTGATAGAATAACTAAATAATAATAAATTAGTGGATTTGTTCTACTTTAATTCTACGACGGTAACCCCCATTTCACCTTCTCCAAAAGTACCAATTCTAAAAGATTTAACATGTGGGTTTGTTTTTAAAAAAGTGTGAATTCCTTGTCTTAGTTTTCCTGTTCCTTTCCCATGTACAATTCTAATAGGAGAAAGCTTAGCAATAGCGCAATCGTCTAGATATTTATCTATTAAAAACACAGCTTCATCTACATTAAGTCCTATAACATTAATTTCGGAAGATATATTTTGAGATTTATATTGATCATTTTTTACAAAATTAACACTTGACTTATTGCTAGATTTATTAGTATTTTTCTTATTAGAATCTAAATTTAAGCTATTGTTTTTCATTCTGTTCTTTGAGTTTAGAGTCTTCAATATTTCTAAGTTTATACTACTAGAACTATTAGTAGATTTCTCTATATCTTGTAATTTGTTATTTAATTGATTTCTTAAATTATTTGCTTTGCTTAAATCATTAGAATCTAAGTTTTTAATATAATCTTTATAGTCATTTTCTATTTTATTGATTTCTTTTATAACTTCGTTTACCTCGTTTTTTGCAGACAAGATAATATTTCTTGCTTCGATTTTAGCCTTTTCAACTATTTCATTTTGTCGATTAGTAACATCAGTTTTTTTCTGTTCTAAAGATTTTCGAAGTTGTTCTATTTGCTTAGAATTTTTTTCGATTTCATTTTTCTCGTTTTCAATCTTAATTTTATCATCATAAATACTTTTCATTAATTCCTCAACACTTATGTCTTCACTTTTCATTAGAGAATTAGCCATATCTAAAATCTCTTTATTTAAGCCTAATTTCTTACTAATTGCAAAAGCATTACTTTTACCTGGTATGCCAATTAGCAATTTATAAGTTGGTTGTAATCTTTCAATGTCAAATTCACAACTTGCATTTTCAAAACCATCAACAGTTAAACAATAGTTTTTTAATTCCTGATAGTGAGTAGTAGAAATAACCAAAGTACTATTTTTATAAAAATATTGTAAAATACTTATTGCAAGATTAGCACCTTCAATAGGGTCTGTACCAGAACCTAACTCATCTAATAATATCAAACTGTTACATGTAGAATGATTAATTATTTCTATAATGTTAGATATATGAGACGAAAAAGTACTTAAAGATTCTTGAATGCTTTGTTCATCACCAATATCAGCAAAAATATTATCAAATACATAAATACTACTATTCTCGTTACATGGAATAAAGATACCAGAATAAGCCATTAATAAGTTAAGGCCTACTGTTTTTAAACATACAGTTTTACCACCGGTATTTGGACCAGTAATAACTAAGGAATAGTAATCTTTTCCAATAGATACATCAATAGGGACAACATGATCCTTTGAAATTAAAGGGTGACGAACCTTAATTAAATTAATATGTTTCTCTTTATTAATTTTAGGATATATACCATCTAATTGTAAAGAATAGCTAGCCTTTGCAAATACTAAATCAAGTGTACCAAGTGTTTCAAGATTTATTTTTAATAAATTTGAATATTCATACAACATACTAGATAATTCTTGCAATATTTTTTCAATTTCAATTTCTTCTTCAATTTTAAGATTTAGAATTTTATTATTCATTTCGAAAATACTGAGCGGTTCTATAAAAACAGATGATCCACTACTTGACACGTCATGTATAAATCCTTTTACATTATTTTTGTATTCTTCTTTTACAGGAATAACAAATCTATCATTACGAATAGTTATAATTGGTTCCATTATAAATTTAGAATAAGTAGAAGAATGGATAAAATTATTAAGCTTATCTCTAATTTCTTGTTCTATTTTCTTTATTTGTTTTCGTATAGAATATAATTTGTTTGAAGCATTGTCTGCTATGGTATTTTCATCTAAAATGATGCTTGATATTTTTTCCTCAGCACTTTTATTTGTGTAAAGATTGGAAAAATATTCTGATAATAAATTAAAACCAGAGATATCAAAGTCCTCATCAGAATAAAAATACTCTTTTACTTCTCTTACTATTTTTAAAAAATTTGCAACTTCTAATAATGCTTTTAAAGATAAAACAGAGAAGCTGTCTATTTGTTTTAACCATAAGTCTATATTAGGAATTTCTGCAAGTGGTATAGAAGACTTTTTTGTAATTAAAGATACTGCTTCATCTGTTTGAGCTAAAAGATTATCTACAGCATCTGACTCGAAAATAGGTGTTAAATTTGATGCTTTTTGTTTACCTATATAAGTCTTACAATACTTAATTAAATTTTCTATTATTTTATTATATTCTAATATATCCCAATATTTTGTATTCATTATTGCCTCCATAAATAATTTGGATATAAGTATATCATAAAATATGTAAATTTCATAGGTAAAAAGCCAAAAAAGACTTGCAAACGGGAAAAAAATGCAGTATAATATTAAAAGCATAATTATTAAGGAAGAAGAGTGGAAGCAAATTCCACTCTTCTGTACGTAAATAACGAAAAATAAGAGGAGATACTTATGGCAAATATAGAAGAAAAAGTTGAACAATTGATAAAAACTCGTGTTGAAGAATTAGGATATCAGTTATATGATGTTCAATATGTAAAAGAAGGACAGAATTATTTTTTACGTATATTTATAGAAAAAGAAAATGGAGACATAGATTTAAATGATTGCGAAAAAGTTAATGATGGCATTAATGAGGTATTAGACTCAGCAGATTATATAAAAGATCAATATTTTCTAGAGGTTTCTTCAACAGGAATCGAAAAAGTTTTAAGAAAAGACAAACACTTAGAAAGCAATATTGGAAATAAAATAGAAGTTAAACTATTTAAGCCAATAAATAAGCAAAAAGAATTTGTAGGAAATTTGAAAAGTTTTAATGAAGAAGAAATTATTTTAAGTTTAGATAATCAAACTGAAATAAAAATTAATAGAAAAGAAATATCTTTAATAAAAACATTTTTTGATTGGGATAATTTATAAGGAGGAATGAATAAAATGAAGAAAAAAGTAGAAAAAAACAATGTACAAGCAATTGATAGCAAAGAACTAATAGTTGCAATGGAAGAATTAGAAAAAGAAAAAGGAATTAATAAAGATTATTTATTAGAGTCAATTGAAACAGCCCTAGTTACTGCATATAAAAGAAATTTTGATTCTGTAGAGAATGTTAAAATAACAATGGATAAAGAAACCGGTGAAATTCATGTATATGCTGAAAAAGATATAGTAGAAAAGCCAGAAGATATAGAAGATACAAGACTACAAATAACATTAGAAGAAGCTAGAAAACTTGATAGTAAATTACAAGTAGGAGATAAAGCTGAAATAGAGTTAGTACCTAAAAACTTTGGTAGAATTGCAGCTGGAACAGCTAAACAAGTTATTATTCAAAAAATAAGAGAAGCATCTAGAAACTTTTTATTTGATGAATTTAATGAAAGAAAAGGAGAAATAGTTTCAGGTATAGTACAAAAGTCAGATGGTGGAATAGTTGTTTTAGATTTAGGCAAATTAGAAGGAATTATGCCAATTAAAGAACAAATACCTACTGAAAAATATAAAGTAAATGATAAAATAAGAGCATATGTATTAGACGTAGAAAGAGGAGCAAAGGGAGCTCCACAAGTAATTATATCTAGAGCACATCCTGATTTTGTAAGAAAGTTATTTGAACTTGAGATTCCAGAAATATATGAGGGAGTTATTGAAATTAAGAGTGTTTCAAGAGATCCAGGAAACAGAAGTAAAGTTGCAGTTTATTCTCCAAATGAAAATATTGATCCAGTTGGATCATGTGTAGGTCAAAAAGGAATTCGTATACAAAATATTATTAACGAATTAAATGGAGAAAAAATAGATGTAATAGAATGGTCAGAAGATCCAGCTATATTTATATCTGCTGCATTACTTCCAGCACAAGTAATGGCTGTAGACATAAAAGAAGAAGAAAGATTTGCTCAAGTAATTGTACAAGATGATCAATTATCTTTAGCTATAGGAAAAATGGGGCAAAATGCAAGACTTGCAGCTAGACTTACAAACTGGAAAATAGACATAAAGAGCGAATCACAATTTAGAGAGATGATTGCTAATGCACAAAAAGAAAGCGATGAAAGCGAAGAAACTCAAGAAGATATTGAAGAAAAAGAATAATATATAGAAACAAGCTGAATACAATAAAAAAGGAGAAATGAAATTTGAAGAGTTTGCCACAAAGAACATGTATAGGGTGTAATTCTAAGAAAAATAAAAATGAATTAATTCGAATAGTAAAAAATAAGGAAGGAAATATTAGTATTGATAAAACTGGAAAAGCTGCAGGACGTGGAGCTTATATATGTGACAATATAGAATGTCTAGAAAGAGCGATAAAAACTAAAAAGATTGATAAAGCATTTGAAATGAAAATAAATAATGAAATTTATGAAAGTTTAAGAGGTGTGATGATTGACAAGTAGCGAGAAAATATGTGGTTTATTAGGGTTAGCCACAAGAGCAGGAAAAACAGTTTTTGGTACGGAATCTTGTATGTCGGCTATAGAAAAAAGAAAAGTAAAATTAATACTACTTGCTTCAGATGCTTCAGATAGAACAAAAACTAATTTTAAAGAAATATGTAACAAAAACAATATAGAAGTTAGTGAAATGTTGAAAATGGAGAGTCTAAGTAAAGCAATTGGTAAAACTGATAAAGTGGTTGTTGGAATAGTTGATGCAAACTTTTCAAAAGAGATGTTGAAAATAATTAATGGGGGTGAAGTTATTGGGTAAGATAAAAATACATGAAATAGCAAAAGAAATAGGCTTAGCCAGTAAAGAAATAATAGAAAGAGCACAAAAATTAGGAATTGATGTAACTAGTCATCTAAGTAGTGTTGATGATGAGCAAGCAAAAAAAATAAGAGAGAGTTTTAATAATAAAGTAGTGCAAGAAGATAAAGCAAATAAAAATACAAAAATAAAGGAACAAAAAGATAATAAAAAAGATGATAAAAAAGATGCCACTCCTGTTATTATTAGAAGAGAAGTAATTATTTCTGAAGAAGAAAAAATGGCACAAGGAAAGCAAAAAGCAAGAGAAGACCATAGAAAAGATGTTGGTTTTGTGGAAAGAAACAATAATAAAGATTATAATATTGTTTATAGAAACAAACAAACAAAGCCAATGACAGTAAATGAACTATTTGGTATTAAACCTAACAAGCCAAAAGAAGAAAAGAAAGAAACACCTGTTGTGCAAAAACAAGAAGTAAAAAAAGAAGAAGTAAAGCAAGAAAATACTCAAAATGTTAAAGAAGATAAAACACCAGTAAGCAATGCAAATATTGGAAATAGCTTTACACCTAAAGAAGGAAATAGTTATCAAGAAAGAAATAACAATTATAGAGAAAACAGAAATATGAATAATAATAGAAATAACAACTATAGAAGTCAAAATAATGACAATAGAAATAATGGTTACAGAAATAACCAAAATGGTGATAACAGAAATAACTATTATAGAAATCAAAATAACGATAATAGAAATAATGGTTATAGAAACAACCAAAATGGTGATAATAGAAATAACAACTTTAGAAATAACCGTAATGACAATGGAAGATTTGGACAACAAAATAATAGAGATAATAGAGGACAATTTAATAAAAATAGACCATTAGATGAAAAAGGAATTGATAAAAACATTAAAAATATAATGACAACAGAGATTGTAGAAAAAGAGTTGCAAAGAGATTATTCAAATAAAGTTATAGAAAAACAAAAAGCAAACAGCAAATATGATGATGCAAAAAATGCTAGAAAAAATACAAAATCAAGAAGATTTGAAGAATTTAATGGTGAAAAACTTAAAGATTTAAAACAAGTGGATAGATTATCAAACATGTTTAATGAACAAGATGGAGGAATGTTAGAATATTATGATCTAACAACTGCAAGAGGAAAGAAAAATAAGAAAAAAGTTCAAAAAACAGATGAAGAAAGAAACAAACAAAAAATATTTGAGTTAAAAGAAATTACTATTCCAGAAAATGTAACTGTAAAAGATTTAGCTGCTGAAATGAAAAAAACAACAGCAGAGGTAATCAAAAAATTGTTTAATTATGGAATAATGGCAACTATAAACAATTCAGTTGATTTCGATACAGCTTATTTAGTAGCAAGTGAATTTGGTATAACTGCAAAGAAAAAAGCTGAAGTAAAAGAAGAAGATATTTTATTTGACGAAACCGAAGATTCACCAGATGAATTAGAACCAAGACCACCAGTAGTTGTTGTTATGGGACACGTTGATCATGGAAAAACTTCATTATTAGACGCAATAAGAAGTACAAATGTTATAGAAGGAGAAGCTGGAGGAATTACACAACATATAGGTGCATATAAAGTAAATGTTAATGGAAGAGAAATCACATTCTTAGATACACCAGGACATGAAGCATTTACAAGCATGAGAGCAAGAGGAGCACAAATTACAGATATAGCAATTCTTGTTGTTGCAGCAGATGATGGTGTTATGCCACAAACAATAGAAGCGATCAATCATGCAAAAGCAGCAGAAATTCCAATTATTGTAGCTGTTAATAAAATAGATTTGCCAGGTGCAAATGTAGAAAAAATTAAGCAAGAATTAATGGAATATGAGCTTGTACCAGAAGAATGGGGAGGAGACACAATATTTGTTCCAATTTCTGCAAAGCAAAAAATTAATATAGAAAACTTATTAGAGATGGTTTTATTAGTTGCAGATATGAAGGAATTAAAAGCAAATCCAAGAAAGCAAGCAAAAGGAACTGTAATAGAAGCAAGACTTGACAAAGCAAAAGGACCTATTGCGTCAATGTTGGTACAAAGAGGAACTCTTGATGAAGGTGACACTATTGTTGTTGGAACTTCTATAGGTAGAATAAGAGCAATGAAAAATGATAAAGGCCAAAAGATTAAGAAAGCTGGACCTTCTACACCAGTAGAAATTATGGGACTAACAAATGTGCCAGAGGCAGGAGATACATTCTACGAAGTAAAAGACGAAAAAATGGCAAAACATTTAATTGAAAGACGTAAACGTCAAGAAAGAGAAAAGAAAGTTGCTGAAGATAATAGAGTAACATTAAATAATCTATTTGAAAAAATGGAAAGTGAAAACCTTAAACAATTAAATATTATTGTAAAAGCAGATGTTCAGGGTACAGCTGAAGCACTAAAACAATCATTAGAAAAAGTATCTAATGAAGAAGTATGTGTAAAAGTTATTCACTCAGGTGTAGGAGCAGTAAATGAATCAGATGTTCAATTAGCAAAGGCTGCAAAAGCCATAATTATAGCATTTGATGTAAGACCAAATATATCTGCGAAAGATATGGCAGAAAAAGATGGAGTAGAAATAAAACAATACTCAGTAATTTATCAAGCTATAGAAGAAGTTGAAGCGGCAATGAAGGGAATGTTAGACCCAGTATATGAAGAAAAAGTAATAGGAAATGCAGAAGTTAGACAAACATTCAAAGTTTCAAATGTTGGAACTATAGCAGGATGTTATGTATTAGACGGAAAAATAGAAAGAAATGCAGGAGTTCGTGTAATACGTGAAAACGTAGTAATACATCAAGGTAAATTAGTATCTTTAAAACGTTTTAAAGATGATGTAAAAGAAGTTACAAAGGGATTCGAATGTGGAATTCAAATAGAGAAGTATAATGACTTGAAAGAATTAGATATACTTGAATTCTTTGTAATGGAGGAAGTAAAGAAATAATAGGAGGAAAGTATGGCAAAGAATGAGGCAAGACTTAATAGAATCAATGAAGAGTTAAAAAAAGAACTTAGCCAAATTATTAGTTACGAACTCAAAAATCCAAATGTAACAGGAATGGTAAGTGTAACTAGAGCTAAGATTACTCCTGACTTTAAATATGCAAAGGTATATGTTAGTATATTAAATTCAAAAAATGTACAAAAAACTATGGAGGGGTTAAAAGAATCTTCAGGTTTTATAAGAAGTAAAATAGCACATACAATAAATTTAAGAATTACACCAGAATTGGTATTTGAATTAGATGACTCATTAGAGTATGGTGAAAAAATAGATGCTATTTTAAAAGAATTAAAAAATGATAAATAACAATTAAAAATATTATAATGGCACTAAATCCATATTTTCATTTTGAAATTGAAAAAGTGGATTTTGCCATTTAAAAGGAGATATTTATGAGCACTCTTGATAATATATTACAAGAAATAGATAAGGCAAATAGCATTGTTATTTTAACACATGAAAATCCAGATGGAGATGCTATTGGTACGGGACTTGCGTTATACAATGCATTAAAGCTATATGGTAAAAATCCAGACATAATTATACCAGAATATCCACGAATATTTGAATTTTTACCAGGTATATCTGAAATAAAAGAAGAATCAGATATTGAGAGATATGATTTAGCTATTGCTGTAGATTGTGCAACTATAAAAATGTTAAATGGGTTTACTAAATATTTTGAAAATGCAAAAGTAAAAATAGCAATTGATCATCATGGAACCAACACAATGTTTGGAGATATTAATTTCGTTAACCCAGATGCACCAGCATGTGCACAAATAATGCTAGGAATATTAGGACACTTCGGTATAGAAATTAATAAAGAGATTGGTACTTGTATATTAACTGGAATTATTACAGATACAGGGGGATTCAGATACTCAGGAGTTACAGCCGAAACATTTGAATTTGTTGCATACCTTTTAAATAAAGGGGTTAATGTTTCAAAAGTATATAAACAAGTACTACAAACCAAAACAAAAGCTAGTTTTGAGTTGCACAGACTTGCAGAAGATAGATTAGAATTTTTAGAAGATGGAAAGGTTGCATATACATATATTACACAAGAAGATGAGGAAAAAGTAGATGCACAAAGTGGAGACCATGAAGGAATCGTAGAAGTTGGTAGAGATATAGAAGGAGTGGAAGTATCTATATTTGTTAGACAAACAGAAAAAGGCTGTAAAATTTCACTTCGTTCTAATGACTATGTAAATGTTTCTGATGTGTGCTTAATACTAGGCGGAGGAGGTCATCCAAGAGCAGCAGGAGCATTGATGCAAGGAAGCCTTGAGCAGGTAAAAGAAAAAATATTATATCAAGTAAGGTCACAATTAAAGTAAAATGTTAGATGGAATTATAGTAATAAATAAAACCAAGGGTTGCACATCTCATGATGTAGTAAGCAAAGTAAAAAGAATTTTAAATGAAAAAGTTGGACATACTGGTACATTGGATCCAAATGCAACTGGAGTGTTGCCACTTTTAATTGGAAAAGGAACAAAATTATCATATTATTTAATAGAACATGATAAAAAATATAAGGTAGTACTACAACTAGGGATAAAAACAGATACAGCAGATTGCGAAGGAAAGATAATAGAAGAAAAGGAAGTATTAGATGAAAGCTTAGCAGAAAAAAATATAAAAGCTACATTATATTCTTTTGTAGGAGAACAAAGTCAAATACCTCCAATGTATTCTGCAATTAAAGTAAATGGAAAAAAACTATATGAATATGCTAGAAAAAATCAAGAAGTAAAATTAACTCCAAGAAAAATTACAATCTATAGTATTGAATTAATAGATATTTATCCAGAAAATAAACAAATAATATTTGAGGTTTCTTGTTCAAAAGGAACATATATAAGAAGTTTATGTGAAGATATTGCTAAAAAACTAAATACGGTTGGATATATGAAAGAACTTTCAAGGATTTCAGTAGGGCAATTTGATATTTCAAACTCAATCACAATAGAAGATTTGGAAAAAAATAAAAATAGTGATGAATTTATAAATAAATATTTTATAACAATAGAAGACTATTTTAAAAGTTTAAATGAAAATAACAAAATATACCTAGAAAATAGTAAAATACCACTTTTCTTAAATGGAGTAAAGCTTACTTTTCCATTATCAGATGGATTATACAGAATATATGACAAGAACAACTATTTTATTGGAATAGGAATGGTAAAAAATACTTTATTAAAAAGGGAAATAATAGTTGAAAAAGATTCATAAGTATGATAATATATAAATACAATTAAATAGAAAATTAAATCTTCCCTGCGTGGTACGTGTAGACTGGAATTTTAGAACCAACAATAGATTAAAGGGAGTCTGCCTTTGAGTGTGGCGTGTATGCTTATATTAATAATATAAGAAACCCAAGAGCATTCAACAAGACACCCACCTGTGTAAACAGGCTCTTAAAATTTCATTCATCTTACGGCTAAGGTGGGGGAGCTTTTTTATTACATAGGTTTAATTAAGATTTTGGTATACAACAAGGTTGCAATTATAATAAAGTGAGTAAAAGAATATGAAAATAAAAGATATTATTAATTATGGAATAAAAAACTTAAATGAAAAAAATATAGATGACAGTGTGATAAAATCTAAAGCCATCTTAAAATATATATTAAAACAAAATAACAGCTACATAACATGTAATCTAGAAAAAAATCTAGATGATAGCATTGTTAATGAATATATGCAATATATTAATGATCTAATACAAGGAAAACCTTTACAATATATAACACATTATCAGGAATTTATGAAACTTGATTTTTATGTTGATGAAAATGTTTTGATACCACAGCCAGATACAGAAATACTGGTAGAGGAAGTACTAAACAAAATAAAAGAAATCAAACAACCAAAAAGGAAAAATAGTGGATGTATAAAAATACTTGATTTATGTACAGGAAGTGGAGCTATTGCAATTTCAATAAAAAAATATGAACAAGATGTTGAAATGTATGCGAGTGATATAAGTAAAAAAGCTTTAGATATTGCTAGGCAAAATGCAAACAAAAATGATGTGAATATAGAATTTATACATTCTGACATGTTTAACAACTTAAGGAGTAATACAAAATTTAAAAATAAATTTGACATTATCGTTTCAAATCCACCATATATTGAAAGCGGTGCAATATCAAAGTTACCAATAGAAGTTATAAATGAACCTCATATTGCATTAGATGGACGGATCGGATGGATTAGATTTTTATAGAATAATTGCAAAAGATGGAGAAAATCTTTTAAATGAAGATGGATATATTTTTCTTGAAATAGGATATAAACAAAAAAGCGATGTAATAAAAATATTTGAAAAAGAAAAATACAAGGATATAGTTTGTAAAAAAGATTTATCTGGAAATGATAGAGTTGTGGAAGTATATAATAAAATTAATAAATAAGTACAAAATGAATTATATTAAGGAGGGATAGCATGTCTTTTTCAGCAGATGTAAAAGAAGAACTAAGTAAAATTACAAATTTATCAAATAAACAATGTGTGAAATTAGAATTTATAGGATATTTAGGTAGTGCAAATACATCCATAACTAATAACATGCTAAGATTCTCTACTGAAAGTGAATATAATATTAATAGATTTTCTAAATTATTAAATAATCTAAATATAGATGAATATAAAATTGAGTTACAAGGAAAAAATTATGTAATTACATGCAAAGACAGTAAAATTATTGATATAAATACTGAAATTGAAACTGATTTGAATAATGTGGAGAATGAATTAGAAGAGAAAGCTTTGGTAAGAGGTTGTTTTTTAGGAAGCGGATCAATAAATAATCCAAATAATAAATATCATATTGAACTTATTTTTAAAGAAAAAGAATTTGCAAAAAAAATATTAGAAATATTACAGAAGTATAAAATAAACTTTAAAATACTGGATAAGAAAAACTTTACATCGATTTATTCAAAAGATGGTGAAGAAATATCAAGGTTTTTAGCATTTATAGGAGCAAGTTCAGCAGTATTAAAATTTGAAGATATACGAGTATATAGAGATATGAGAAATAACGTAAATAGAATAGTAAATTGCGAAACTGCTAATCTAGGAAAAACAATAAATGCAGCAGTAAAACAAATAGAGGCAATAGAATCAATAAAAAAGGATGGTAAATTTTCGGAGTTAACTGATAACTTAAAGGAAATTGCAGAACTTAGAATAAAATATCCAGAAGCTTCACTAACAGAATTAGGAAAAATGACAAGGGTACCTATTGGAAAATCAGGAGTCAACCACAGATTAAAATCAATCATGAAAATTGCCAAAGGGGACGGGGCATTTTGACAATAAAATAAAAAGAAGGATGAAAGATGAAAAATAAAAATGTAGGAATATATGTACATATACCTTTTTGCAAACAAAAATGTAAATATTGTGATTTCAAATCATATGCAGGCAAAGAAGCGTTAGTCCAGGAATATATAAAATGGGTAAAACATGAATTAAAAGAAGTTGGAGATGGAAACAAATTAGATTATGAAGCAGGCTTAGATGATCTTGTTGTTGTGGATACAATTTATATTGGAGGAGGAACACCATCTTTTATAGATAGTAAGTATATTGTTGAAATTATAGATACAATAAGAAAACATTATACAATAGTGAATAATCCAGAAATTACCATAGAGATAAATCCAGGAACAATAACAGAGAAAAAGCTTAATGACTATTTTAATTGCGGAATAAATAGAATTAGCATTGGTCTTCAAAGTAATCATGAAAAACTGTTAAAGGAGCTCGGAAGAATTCATTCATATAAAGAGTTTGAAGATGCTTATCTTACTGCTAGAAAAGTAGGATTTAAAAATATTAATGTAGATTTAATGATTGGATTACCAAATCAGACTTTAGATGATGTTAATGAAACGATAGATGAGATAGAAAAATATAATCCTGAACATATATCCGTATATTCACTAATAGTAGAAGATGAAACAGCTTTGTGTAGGGAAATTGAAAAGGGGATTCTTACTTTACCAAGTGATGAAGATGAAAGAAAAATGTATTGGACTGTAAAAAATAGATTACAAGAGGACGGATATATACACTATGAAATTTCAAATTTTGCAAAGCCTAGTTTTGAATCAAAACATAATATAAATTGCTGGAAACAGCAGGAATATATTGGAATAGGAGTAGCTGCACATTCATATACAAATGGAGTAAGATTTTCTAATGTTGATCAAATAGAAGAATATATTAAAAATTTTGAAATAGAGAAGGAAGAGGATAATCTTATTTTTCATGAAAAGCAAAATAAAAATAGCATGATGAAAGAGTATATGATGCTAGGATTAAGAAAAATAGAGGGCGTACAAATACAGGCCTTTAAAAGTAAATTTGGTGAAAATCCGATATTTCTATATAGAAAAGAATTAGAAAAATTGGCTAATGAGGAATTGATAGAAGTAGATGGAGACTATATAAAACTTACAAATAAAGGAATAGACTTAGCTAATCTGGTATGGGAAGAATTTGTATAATAAAAAAATCAAATCAATGTAATGATTTGATTTTTTTTATTTTGTTAAAATTTTATCGGCTTCTTCTTGTGATAGATAGCCATATGAAACCATATCTGCAATTACTTTTTTTTGTCTACTCTTTGTTAGATCTGGATTAACTGAAGGGGAATATACACTAGGTGCATTGGGAATCCCAGCCATCATAGTGCAATCATATAAAGTCATTTCAGAAGGATCAATATTCAAGTATCCATTACAAGCTTCTTTTATTCCATAATATCCATCTCCAAAATAAATAGTATTTATATATAATTCTAGAATATCATCTTTGGAATAGTTTTTTTCTAGATCAACAGCTGCAAACATTTCAGCAATTTTTCTTGTGCCTGCGTTGTCTTCATTAATAAAAAATAAATTCTTAGCAACCTGTTGAGTAATGGTACTACCACCTTCTCGAAGTTCAAAATTGGTAATATTAACCCATATAGCTCGTCCGTATAGCTATAGGATCGATAGCTCCATGTTCTTTATATCTATGATCCTCAACAGCAATTACTGCGTTAATATAATTTTGTGGCAATTTATCTAATTTAACATAATTTTTGCTATTTTGTATTGCCTGTACGGTATTTTTTAAACTGGTTTTTGAAATAGCGTCTTCATACATCTTCTTGCCATTTAAAATAAAAATACTTCCAACGATTATAATTCCAATGATTAATATAAATAGAGTTCGTTTTATAAACTTCATTTTATCACCTTATATTAATTATTTAAAGTTAGTCAACTAGCATTGGGCCAATATTTGTAACAGTACCAGCACCTAGTGTTAATACAATATCATTTGGTATAGTGTGTTCTTTTACATAATTTACAATGTCATTAAAATCAGAGATATATAATGCAGATTCTCCAATTTTATCTGCTAAATCCTTAGCTGATATACCATAGATATTCTTTTCTCTAGCAGCATATATATCCGTAATAATAATATGGTCAAAGTTTTGTAACGCATAAGCAAAATCATTTAAAAGATTTTTTGTTCTACTATATGTATGTGGTTGGAAAATAACCCATGATTCATGATATTTTTTTTGCTTTAGAGCGTTTGCTGTTGCCACTATTTCAGTCGGATGATGACCATAATCATCATAAACATTAACATTATTAAAACTGCCCTTATACTCGAATCTTCTATGTGCTCCTGTATATTTGTGTAATGCATTCTTGATATCTTCTCTTTCAATTCCATATTCATTACAGATTGCAATACAAGCTAGTGCATTTAAAACATTATGAATACCTGGAACAGAAAGACTAATTGTTTTATAAAAGCGATCATTATAATATACATCGAATATAGGAAAACCATTTGTATTAAATGTAATATTTCTCGCAATAAAGTTAGCATTTTGATTTTCAATTGCGTAGGTTACTACCTTAGCTTTTGTATTTTTTGTAAGTGTTCTGCAATTAGAATCATCCCAGTTGATTACTAATAGACCATCATCAGGAAGAAGTCTTACATAATTTCCAAAAGACTTAACAATATTTTCTAAAGTTCCGAAATAATCTAAATGATCATTATCTATATTTAAGATAACTTCTGTTTTAGGAAATAGTTTTAGATAACTTTCTACATATTCACAAGCTTCTACTATAAAATATTCACTATTTCCAACTCTGTAGTTACCATTAATTGCATTTAAATAAGCACCCACCTGAATAGAAGGATCCTTACAAGCCTCTAAAAAGCACATGGAAATCATTGAAGTAGTTGTAGTTTTTCCATGAGTGCCTGAAACACATATTGTATTTTTATAAGCTTTTGTTAATTTCCCTAAAAAAGTACCTCTTTCAACTATAGGAATATTTAATTGTTTTGCTCTTACTAATTCTATATCATCATTTTTTATTGCTGCGGTATAAACAACAAGGTCAGAATTTTCAAGATTTACTAAATCATGACCAATTGTAACAGGAATATGATTTTGAATCAATTTATCAGTGTTCTCAGAACTTGAACTATCAGAACCTGTAACAATAAATCCCCAATTTTTTAATATCTCGGCAATTCCGCTCATACTAACTCCGCCAATGCCAATCATATGTATATGTTTATATTGTTTTAACTCATCAATATTTGCCATAACTAACATCCTTTCAAATATCCTTATATTCATGATGCATTATATACTTTTTACATAAAATATTCAATAGTTTTATTGATATTATTATATGTAGAAACAAAATAAATGTTAAATTAAGATAAAAATATAAACTAACATAAAAAGAAAAATAAAATTTAATTAAAATTGTAAAAATAAGAAGGAAAAAAAATTTTTTTGACGAATAATATAAATGTACATTACATATAAATGATTGTACAAAAATAATTAAAACTTTGGAAGGCGGTGCGCAAAATGCAAATAACAGATGTACGTTTAAGAAAAGTAAATTCAGAGAACAGAATGAAAGCTGTTGCTTCTGTAACATTCGATAATGAATTCGTTGTACACGATATTAAAGTTATCGAAAGTCAAGATGGATTATTTATTGCTATGCCAAGCAGAAAAACTCCTAACGGAGAATTCAAGGATATAGCTCATCCAATCAATCCTGAGACAAGAGAGAAAATTCAAAAAGCTATATTAGAAGCTTATGAAGCTCCAGAAACTGAACAAACTTCAGAATCAGCAGAGTAATAATAAATGAAAAAAGAGATACTATGAAGTATCTCTTTTTTGTGTCTTAAAACACTACTACTTGCCGGTAACGACAATTCATCCGCTCATCCGCGGAACATCTCACATACGTAGGATATTTTTACGTCGAGTATGTTGCTAGGGTCAGGACATACACGGACTACCGTGCAACCACACTCTTTAAGAGCGGTAAGTGCCCAACCTAAAAGGTCCTGATGAATTGTTTCCGTTGCTTTAAACATTGGAATTATCCTCCTGTTTTAAAAAAATATTTATCTGTATATTTTACAGATAAAATATATTATACCACATAGAAATGAAAAAATCAACAAAAAGTTAATAAAATATGTAAACTTGAAAAAATACAAAAATTGGTATATAATTTATAATAGTTTATAATTTAAATGAAAAGAGAAAAGAGTATGGAAAATTTTAAAGAAAATTTAAAGGTAAATACAGAGATTAAAGAAGAGAAGCTTACAGAAAGACAAGCAAGAAGAACATATGAACAATTTGTAAATAGACAGGAGGAACAATTTTTGCTTTTTATTAATTACTTAAATAAACACATAAATAAATTAAGAGAAGATGGATTAATATCTCCATTTTTAGAATTTCGTGCTAGGATTAAAGCAACTAATAGTGCTTTAAAAAATTATAAAGAAAAAGCACTAGATGATGTGTTTGGAATAGAATTCATTTGTGCAACTAATAATGAAATAAAAATCTTACAACAGGATTTAGACAATATGTTAAAAGTTCATAAAGAAAAGAAACACAACAAAGCAAATGGATATAGAGCAATACATCGCTCATGTGAAATAAATAAAGAATTAGTAGACCGATTAAATGATGAGCTTGAAAAACAGGGGAGAGACAGAAGACTTAATGAGGAATTTCCTATGGTAGAAGTCCAATATAAAACAGTTGAGGTATTTTATGAGGCTAATTATGGAACTGCAAGCCATGAAAAATACAAAGGTGTTAAAGTTTCTCAATTACAGCAATTATATGATGAAGGAATGCTTACTGTTGGAGAATATATACCATATATGTGGATTTCTGATCCCACAAATGATGATATGAGAGAGTTATCAACAGAAGAAGTTTTGAAAAAAACATATCCATCACTTGTATTGAAAAAAACAAACGAAAGAGAAGAAAAATAACAAAAAAGTGTTGACTATATGTCTTTATTGTTGTATAATAATAAAGCATGTATTTGGCGATGAAGTAAGATGTGGCTACAATATGTATTCATACATAGATGGAGGGAACTCTTACGGAGTATGTCGTGGCTAAGACCAAGGCGGTAAGAAATAGCTATTTTATAATAGCTTATTATAAATGTACACTTATCCCAAGATTATCATGCGAACTTGGGTTTTTATATTGGTAAATAAAGATACACCAGGGTGCGTTTATAACTTCCGACCTAAAACAATATTTTTTAAGGAGGGAATTTTTAATGGCAACAAAAAAGGAAAATGCGGTAACAAGTGAAAAAATCAGAATAAGATTAAAGGCTTATGATCATGTAGTTTTAGAACAGTCTGCTGAAAAAATAGTAGATACTGCTAAAAAGACAGGAGCAACAGTATCTGGTCCTATTCCATTACCAACACAAAAAGAAGTTATAACAATACTACGTTCTCCACACAAACACAAAGATTCAAGAGAACAATTTGAAATGAGAACACATAAAAGAGTTATAGACATTCTTTACCCAACACAAAAAACAGTTGATAGCTTAATGAAAATTGATTTACCAGCTGGTGTTGATATAGAAATAAAACTTTAATAAATAATTATAACAAATCATAACAAGTGTTGAAAACAAAAAAGATTAATTTAGATTAATTAAATTAAAACCAAGCTGGTATAGCATAAACTAGATTATGAAATTTAAAGTATCAGCCAATAGTTGGAGGTAAAAAAATGAATAAAGGATTAATCGGAAAAAAAATAGGAATGACACAAATTTTTGATGAATCAGGAAAAGTTATTCCAGTAACAGTTATCGAAGCTGGACCTTGTGTAGTAGCACAAGTTAAAACACAAGATACAGACGGATACACAGCTATCCAATTAGGATATGGAGATATTAAAGAAAAGAAATTAAATAAACCTATGAAAGGTCACTTTACAAAAGTAAATGTTACACCTAAAAAACATTTAAGAGAATTTAGAGTTGACTCAATAGATGAAGTTAAAGTTGGAGACGAATTAAAAGCTGACGTATTTGCAGCTGGAGAAAAAATCGATATCCAAGGAACTTCAAAAGGTAAAGGATTCCAAGGTGTTATTAAACGTCATGGACAATCAAGAGGACCTATGGGACATGGTTCTATGTATCATAGAAGACCAGGATCAATGGGACCTACATCAACTCCAGGTAGAGTTTTCAAAGGTAAAAAATTACCAGGACATATGGGAGTTCAAACAATTACAATTCAAAACTTAGAAGTTGTAAGAGTAGACCTAGATAAAAATGTATTATTAGTAAAAGGTAGTGTACCAGGAGCAAAAGGTGCAATACTAAAAATAAAATCAAGTGTAAAAACAAAATAGAGAAGGAGGAGAAACGAAATGCCTAAAATAGACGTATATGATATAGAAGGTAAAAAAGTTAGCACAGTTGACTTAAACGAAGAAATATTTGGAATTGAACCAAATGAAGCTGTTGTACATAGCGTACTAGTTAACTTCTTAGCTAACCAAAGACAAGGTACACAAAGCACTAAAACAAGAGCTGAAGTTCGTGGTGGTGGTAGAAAACCTTGGAGACAAAAAGGAACAGGTAGAGCTAGACAAGGAAGTATTAGAGCTCCACAATGGATTAAAGGTGGTATCGCACTAGGTCCAAAACCTCGTTCATACAAATATCAAGTAAATAAAAAAGAAAAGAGATTAGCAATTAGATCTTGCTTAAGCTCAAAAGTATTAGAAAATGAATTAACAGTTGTTGATAGCTTAGCATTAAAAGAAATTAAGACAAAAGATATGGCAAAAGCATTAACAAACTTAAAAGTTGAAGGTAAAACATTAATCCTTTTACCTGAAAAAAATGAAACAGTTCAAAAATCAGCAAGAAATATTGAAGGAGTTAAAACAACTCTTGTAAATACAATTAATGTATATGATTTATTAAAATACAAAAATCTTGTTATTACATTAGATACTGTTAAGAAATTAGAGGAGGTGTACGCATAATGGTAGCAGAAGATATTATAATAGCTCCAATTGTTACTGAAAAAAGTAGTGATGGAATTGCAGAAGGAAAGTACACTTTTAAAGTAAATAAAAAAGCTACAAAGATTGATATAAAAAATGCAGTAGAAAAACTTTTTGAAGTAAAAGTATTAAATGTTAATACAGTTACAGTAAAAGGAAAAGAAAAAAGAGTTGGAAGAAACGTAGGAAAAACTTCTGACTGGAAAAAGGCAATTGTTACAATAGATACAAATGCTTCAGAAAAAACTTACATAGCAAAAGGTGGAAAAGAAGTAAAAGTTTCTAAGAAATATAAGGATGCAATTGATGAATTTATGGGTGCTTAGGCACTAATATATAGTTATCTGGAACGAAACCAGGAAAATAAATATTAATTAAAGGAGAGAAATAAAAATGGGAATGAAACATTTTAAAGCGTATACTCCATCAAGAAGAAACATGACAGTTTCTACATTTGAAGAAGTTACAAAGAGAACTCCTGAAAAATCTTTACTTGCAACAAAAAAGAAAAATTCAGGAAGAAACTCATATGGTAGAATTACTGTAAGACACCAAGGTGGAGGAAACAGACAAAAATACAGATTAGTAGATTTTAAGAGAAATAAAGTAGACATGGTTGCCACAGTAGTTGGTATAGAATATGATCCAAACAGAAGTGCAAATATTGCTTTAATTGAATATGAAGATGGTGAAAAAGCATATATATTAGCACCAGTTGGATTAAAAGATGGTGATAAAGTAATATCTAGTGAAAAAGCTGATATTAAGCCAGGAAATTGTATGAGAATTGAAAATATACCAGTTGGTACAATGATTCACAATATCGAATTGAACCCAAGTCAAGGTGGAAAATTAGTAAGAGCTGCCGGACAAGAAGCACAATTAATGGCTAAAGAAGGTAAATATGCTCACGTAAGATTACCATCAGGAGAAATGAGATTAGTAATGGCAGTTTGCAAAGCTACAATAGGAACTGTTGGAAATCAAGATCATGAAAATGTTAAAATTGGTAAAGCTGGTAGAAAAAGACATATGGGAATTAGACCAACTGTTAGAGGATCTGTTATGAACCCAGTAGATCACCCTCATGGTGGTGGTGAAGGTAAAGCACCAGTAGGACATTCAGGACCAATGACACCTTGGGGCAAACCAGCACTTGGATATAAGACAAGAAAGAAAAATAAACAATCTGATAAGTTTATAGTAAAGAGAAGAAAATAAAAAATACAAGGAGGTAAAACCAAATGTCAAGATCAAGCAAAAAAACACCATTTGTTGAGCCTAAATTACTAAAAAGAATTGAAGCAATGAACGAAAATGGAAATAAAGAAGTAATTAAAACATGGTCAAGAGCTTCTACAATATATCCACAAATGGTTGGACACACAATAGCTGTTCATGATGGTAGAAAACATGTTCCTGTATATATTTCAGAAGAAATGATAGGACATAAATTAGGTGAATTTGCACCTACAAGAACATTTAAAGGACACTCAGGAGATAAAACAACAACTAATAAATAGTAGTAAAACTAAGCAGATGCATATTAAATAAAATATGTAACCGTTAGAAATCTTAAAAGGAGGATAGAAATGGAAGAGACAATACCAAAGGCAGAAGCAACTCTTAAATATGCTAGAATTTCAAGCAGAAAAGTTAAAATTGTAGCAGATTTAATTAAGGGAAAAGATGTTGATGAAGCATTAGCAATCGTAAAATATACTCCAAAAGCTTCATCTGAAATTATAGAAAAATTATTAAAATCAGCAATAGCAAATGCTGAAAATAATCATAATATGGCTCATGAAAAATTATATATAGCTGAAATTTATGCAAATCAAGGACCAACATTAAAAAGAATTAGACCAGCAGCAAAAGGAAGCGCTGTAAGAATTAGAAAAAGAACAAGTCATATTACAATAGTATTAAAAGAGAGAGATTAGTAAGAAAGGGAAGGAGGACATTTACAAAATGGGACAAAAAATGGATCCACATGGATTAAGAGTAGGAATTATAAAAGACTGGAATTCAAAATGGTATGCAGATTCTAAAGATTTTGGAGATTACCTAGTAGAAGATCATAAAATCCGTGTGTATGTTAAGAAAAAATTATATGCAGCAGGAATTTCTAAAATTGAAATTGAAAGAACTGCAAAATTTGTTAGAGTTAATGTTTATACAGCGAAACCTGGAATCGTAATAGGAAAAGGTGGAAATTTAGCTGAAACATTAAAGAATGAATTAGAAAAAATGATTAATAAAGAAGTTAACCTAAATATTGTTGAGGTTAAGAACATTGATTTAGATGCTCAACTAGTTGCTGAAAATATTGCAGGACAACTAGAAAAAAGAATTTCTTTCAGAAGAGCTATGAAACAATGTATGCAAAAAACTATGAAATCAGGTGCTTTAGGAATTAAAACTTCAGTATCTGGAAGATTAGGTGGAGCTGATATGGCTAGAACAGAATTTTATAAAGAAGGTACTATTCCACTTCAAACTTTAAGAGCTGATATAGATTATGGATTTGCAGAAGCAAATACAACATATGGAAAGATTGGTGTAAAAGTTTGGATATATAAAGGAGAAGTTCTTCCTGCTAAAAAGAAAGTAGTGGAAGGAGGAGACAAATAATGCCATTAATACCAAAAAGAACAAAATATAGAAAACAACAAAAAGGTAGAAATAGAGGAAAAGCAACAAGAGGAAATAGAGTAACAGATGGAGAATACGGTTTACAATCATTAGAAGCTGGTCAAATCACATCAAACCAAATAGAAGCTGCCCGTGTTGCTATGACACGTTATATTAAAAGAGGCGGAAAAGTTTGGATCAAAATATTCCCAGACAAACCAGTTACTAGAAAACCTATCGGAACTCGTATGGGTAAAGGTAAAGGTGCTGTTGAATTTTGGGTAGCAAATGTAAAACCAGGCAGAGTAATGTTTGAAATAGCAGGTGTTGCAGAAGAAACTGCTAGAGAAGCTTTAAGACTAGCTGCAAATAAACTATCTGTTAAGTGCAAATTTGTTAAAAAGGAAACTGAAATAGGTGGTGAAATAGATGAAGATAAATAAGATTAAGGAAATGTCTTCACCAGATTTAGAAAAGGAATTAGGAGAATTAAAATCAGAATTGTTCAAATTAAGATTTAGTTTAGCAACAAACGGATTAGATAATCCTATGAAAATTAAAGAAGTGAAAAAAGACATTGCAAGAATAAAAACAGTTTTAACAGAAAGAAAAATGGCTGAAGAAAATAAATAGAATTGAATTAATCAAGAAGGGAGATTAAAAATGGAAGAAAGAAATCTTCGTAAAGTTATGATTGGTACAGTTTCTTCAAATAAAATGGATAAAACAGTAGTTGTATCTGTTCAAACAAGTGAAAAACATAAAACTTATGGAAAAGTTCAAAAAAGAACATATAAGTTAAAAGCTCACGATGAAGAAAATGCTTGCCAAATCGGTGATAAAGTAAAAGTTATGGAAACAAGACCTCTATCTAAAGATAAAAGATGGAGAGTAGTTGAAATACTAGAAAAGGCAGTAATCAAATAATTGAAGGAGGAAAATTGTCATGGTACAACAACAAACGATATTAAAAGTAGCAGATAATACAGGTGCAAAAGAGATTATGTGTATCAGATGTCTAGGTGGATCATATAGAAAATATGCTAGAATAGGTGATATTATAGTTGCTTCTGTAAAAACAGCTACACCAGGTGGCGTTGTTAAAAAAGGTGATGTTGTAAAAGCTGTTGTAGTAAGAACTAAAAAACCTACAAGAAGAGCTGATGGTTCTTATGTTAGATTTGATGAAAACGCAGCAGTTATTATAAAAGAAGATGGAACACCAAAGGGAACTCGTATATTTGGGCCTGTTGCAAGAGAATTAAGAGAAAAAGATTATATGAAAATTCTTTCACTTGCACCAGAGGTTCTATAAGTTCTTAAATTATAGGAATAAAGAGGTGAAAATATAAATGAAAATAAAAAAAGGTGATACTGTTCAAGTTTTATCAGGAAATGATAAAGGAAAAACAGGAGAAGTTTTAGAAGTAATACCAAAAACAGAAAGAATTATTGTTAAAGGTATTAATATTAGAAAAAAACATATTAAGCCTAGAAAACAAGGAGAAGAAGGCGGAATTATTCCAGTTGAATGTGCTATCCATAGCAGCAAAGTAAATGTAGTATGCAGCAAATGTGGAAAAGCAGCTAGAATAGGTTATAAAATAGAAAAAGATGAAAAAGTACGTGTTTGTAAAAGATGCGGAGCTAAATTAAAATAAGTGGTAGAAAGGAGGTCTATTTAGACTTATGGAAATATTAAGAGAACAATACGAAAAAGAAGTTATACCAGCATTAATGAAAAAATTTAACTATAAATCAGTTATGGAAGTTCCAAAACTAGAAAAAATAGTTATTAATATAGGTTTAGGAGACACAAAAGATAATCCTAAATCATTAGAAAATGCTATTAATGATGTTACACTTATAACTGGTCAAAAACCAATTATAACAAAGGCAAAAAAAGCAATAGCAGCCTTCAAAATTAGAGAAGGAATAAACATGGGATGTAAAGTTACTTTAAGAAAAGAAAAAATGTATGATTTTGCATACAAATTATTTAATGTAGCACTTCCAAGAGTTAGAGATTTTAGAGGAGTATCAAGCAATTCTTTTGATGGTAGAGGAAATTATTCAATGGGAATTAAAGAACAATTAATTTTCCCAGAGATTGAATATGATAAAATTGATAAAATTAGAGGAATGGATATTATATTCGTAACAACTGCTAATACAGACGAAGAAGCTAAGGAATTATTAACTCTTTTAGGAATGCCTTTTAAAAACTAAAAAATGAAAGGAGAAAAAAATGGCTAAAAAATCTTTAAAAGTAAAACAACAAAGAGCCCAAAAATATCAGACAAGAGAATACAATAGATGTAAAATTTGTGGAAGACCACATGCATATATAAGAAAATTCGGAATCTGCCGTGTATGTTTTAGAGAATTAGCTCATAAAGGAGAAATTCCAGGAGTAAAGAAAGCAAGTTGGTAGAAAATTAAAACAGGATATAATATATATCTTTGTGCGAAATACCATGGGAAAAAATACCCAGTGAAAACAAAGTAGAGGAGGTAAATAAATTGAATACAACTGATCCAATAGCAGATATGCTAACAAGAATTAGAAATGCAAATAGTTCAAAACATAAAACAGTTGATGTTCCTGCTTCAAATATGAAAAAAGCAATAGCTAACATTCTATTTAAAGAAGGTTACATTGCAGCATTTGAAGAAATAGATGATTCTCATCAAGGAATTATAAGAATTACTTTAAAATATGATGAGAAAGGTGCAAGAGTTATTGACGGATTAAAGAGAATAAGTAAACCAGGATTAAGAGTATATGCATCAAAAGATGAATTACCAAAAGTTTTAAATGGTTTAGGAATTGCACTAATTTCGACATCAAAAGGAATAAAAACAGATAAAGAAGCAAGAGCAGAAGGACTAGGAGGAGAAGTTCTAGCATACGTATGGTAGAATCGAATCTAGGCAAAGACATGCCTTAATATTATTGTAAAATAAGTAAAACGGTATGTAACTGTAACAAGCATATAAAAAGATAAGGAGGGAAAACAAAATGTCAAGAATAGGAAATAAACCTATTGATGTACCACAAGGTGTAGAAATAAAAATAGATGGACATCACATTACCGTAAAAGGTCCAAAAGGAACACTAGAAAAAAACTTACATAAAAACATGGAAGTTTCTCTAGATAATAATGTGATAACAGTTAAAAGACCAAACGACGAACCTTTTAACAGAAGTTTACATGGTTTAACAAGAACTTTAATAAGCAACATGATCGAAGGTGTTGTTAATGAATATAAAAGAGAATTAGAAATCAATGGTGTTGGATATAGAGCACAGAAAAAAGGAAATAAATTAGTAATGAATTTAGGATATTCACACCCAGTTGAGATGGATCCACCAGAAGGAATTACTTTTGATGTTCCAGATGCAAACCATATTGTAGTAAGAGGAATAGATAAAGAAATAGTTGGTCAAACAGCAGCTGTTGTTAGAACAAAGAGACCACCAGAAGTATATAGAGGTAAAGGTATTAAATATGCTGAAGAGCATATTAGACGTAAAGAAGGTAAAGCTGGTAAAAAATAATAGATAAAGAAGGGAGAAAAAAATGATTACAAAGATAAACAGAAAAGCACAAAGAGAAAGAAGACATTTAAGAGTACGTAGAAAAGTATCAGGAACAGCAGAATGTCCAAGATTATGTGTATATAGAAGTAATAACAATATTTGTGTACAAGTAATTGATGATGTGCAAGGTAATACTTTAGTTCAAGCTTCAACATTAGATAAAGAAGTAAAAACAAAACATTCAAATAAAGAAGCTGCAAAAGAAGTTGGACAATTAATTGCCAAAAGAGCTTTAGAAAAAAATATCAAAACAGTAGTTTTTGATAGAGGCGGATACATTTATCATGGTGTTGTAAAAGAATTAGCAGAAGCCGCAAGAGAAGGCGGATTAGATTTCTAAAAATAAAAAGGAGGGAAATAAAGTGCAATCAGAAAATACATCTGAATTAAAAGAAAAAGTTGTAGCAATTAACAGAGTTGCCAAGGTTGTAAAAGGTGGTAGAACTTTTAGATTTAGCGCAGTTGTTGTTGTTGGTGACGAAAATGGTCATGTTGGTGTAGGAAATGGAAAAGCTTCAGAAGTTCCAGATGCTATCAAGAAGGCTATAGAAGAAGCTAAAAAGAATTTAGTAGAAGTTCCAATAGTTGGAACAACAATTCCACACGAATACGTTGGAAAATTTGGTAGTGCAAATGTTATATTAAAACCTGCTGAAGAAGGTACTGGAGTTATTGCAGGTGGTAGTGTTAGACCTGTTCTAGAACTAGCAGGATATAGAGATATTAGAACAAAAGTTATAGGAACAAACAATCCTAGAAACGTTGTTTATGCTACATTAGAAGGATTAAAATCTATGCAAACAATAGAACAAGTTGCTAAAAAAAGAGGAAAAAGAGTAGACGAAATTTTATAAAATTAGGAGGTGTAATCGCACAATGAAACTAGATGAGTTAAAACCAGCACAAAAAAATGAAGTAAGAAGAAGAGTTGGACGTGGTGTAGGTTCTGGTTTAGGAAAAACTTCTGGAAAAGGTCATAAAGGTCAAAAAGCTAGATCTGGTGGCGGAGTAAGAAGAGGATTTGAAGGTGGTCAAACACCATTATATAGAAGATTACCTAAAAGAGGATTTACAAATATAAATACTAGAAATTATACAGAAGTAACACTAACAATGTTAAATAAAGCTACTTCTGAAGAAGTAACAGCTGAAAGTCTAATTGCTGATGGAATTATTAGCAAAGCAAATGACGGAATTGTAATACTTGCAACTGGAAAATTGGATAAAAAATTAACAGTTAAAGCTGTAAGATTTACTAAAGCTGCTAAAGAGAAAATAGAAGCTTTAGGAGGAAAGGCAGAGGTGATTTAGTTGTTTAAAACAATAAAAAACGCACTAAAAACACCAGAAGTTAGGAAAAAACTATTATATACATTGTTATTAATAGTCATATTTAGATTAGGCTGTTTTATAACAGTGCCTGGAGTAGACACTTTTACATTGTCAGAATATATGAGTAGTAGTTCTAATGGAATGGCAGGACTTATAGATTTGATATCTGGAGGTGCATTCTCAAGATTTTCAATATTTGCAATGTCAATAAGTCCATATATCACAGCTTCAATTGTTATACAATTGTTAGCTATGGTCATTCCTTCTTTAGAAAGATTAACTAAAGAAGGCGGAGAAGAAGGAAGAAAGAAAGTAAATCGCTATACAAAGTTATTAACTATTGTACTAGCACTAATAGAAGCAATTGGTTTGTATTTATCATATAAAGCTTCAGGAATATTTATAAACGCAGGATTCTTGAATGGATTTACAGTTATTATTTCATTAATGGCTGGTACTGCATTACTTATGTGGTTAGGAGATGAAATAACCACTAAAGGAATAGGAAACGGTATATCAATGATTATATTCGTGGGTATAGTTTCAGGACTACCTAGTGCTATAACAACTATATGGAATTTAATAATGCCAACAGTTCAAACAGGAGTAAGAGAATTCAGTACAACAGGATTATTAATGTCATTGGGAATTATTATAGGTGCAATTGTTTTAATAGGTGCAGTTGTATTTGTACAACAAGCTGAAAGAAAAGTACCTGTACAATATTCAAAAAGAGTTGTAGGAAGAAAAATGGTTGGAGCACAAAATACTCATATACCATTAAAACTTGCTATGGCAGGTGTAATGCCTATAATTTTTGCTTCGTCATTTATGACATTCCCAGCAATGATTATTCAAATGTTTTCACCTAATATTGCAAGTCAAACAGGATTTTGGGCAACAATATATAAGTTTTCAATAGCAACTTCTTCATCAGGAGTTCCAATTGGATACACAATTGCAAATGCTATATTATATCTATTATTAATAGTAGGATTTACATTCTTCTATACATATGCAACATTTAATCCAGCAGAAGTTTCAAACAATATAAAGAAAAATGGTGGATTTATACCTGGAATAAGAGCTGGTAAACCAACAACTGATTATTTATCTTCAATTATAGGAAAGATAACTTGGTTTGGAGGATTATACTTAGCAATTATTGCCATTCTACCAATGATGGTAAGATTTATACCAGGAGTGGATTTAGCATTTGGTGGAACATCAATATTAATTGTTGTAGGTGTAGCATTAGAAACTATACAACAATTAGAATCACAACTTGTTATGAGACATTATAAAGGATTCTTAGAATAGAAAATATAAGTCAATGATCAGAGGATGAATGTGCATTAAATATGTTATATTTACCTCTGATAAATTGCGTTTTAGTTATTAATAAAAATATATAGACAATAATTTATAGGAGTGGATAATAAATGTATATAATAATGTTAGGAGCTCCGGGGACTGGAAAAGGTACAATTGGTAAAATATTATCAGAGGATATGAAGTTAACACATATATCAACAGGTGATATTTTTAGAGAACAGATTAATAAAAAAACAGAACTTGGAAAGAAAATAGAGAATTATATAGAAAATGGATTACTAGTTCCAGATGATGTTGTAATAGAAACTGTAGAAGCCCGTTTATTAGAGGATGATGTAAAAAATGGAGCAATATTGGATGGATTTCCTAGAACAGTAGCACAAGCACAAGCATTAAAAGAATTTTTGTCAGAAAATAATCCAAATCAAAAAAGAATAGCAATTGAATTAAATGTGCCAGACGATGAAATTATAAAAAGAATAGTTAATAGAGTAACATGTTCAAATAAAGAATGTGGAGCAATTTATAATTTAGATACAAGACCACCAAAAGTAGCAGGGATTTGTGACATATGTGGAAGTGAATTAAGGAAAAGAAAAGATGATAATGAGGAAACAGTCAGAAAAAGACTAGAAGTATATCATCTAAATTCAAAGGATCTATTAGAATTTTATAAAAATAACAATGCTCTATACTCTATTTGTCCAAAGCAATTAGAAGAAGCTGTAAAAAGCATAAAAGATTATTTAAATAAATAGAAGGAAGTAATTAAATTGGTAACGATAAAATCAAAAAAAGAAATCGAACTAATGCGAGAAGCTTGCAGAGTAACAAACCTAGTTTATAAAGAAATTGAAAAAATAATAAAACCAGGAATGTCTACATTAGAATTAGACAAATTTGCCGAAAGAATAATTAAAGAAAATGGTGGAATACCAGCACAAAAAGGTTATCCGAGTGGAATGAGAGGAGTTCCAAATTTTCCATCTACACTTTGCATATCAATAAATGATGAAATTATTCATGGAATTCCATCTGAGAAGAAAATCATTAGAGATGGAGACTTAGTAAGCATTGATCTAGTTGTATATAAAGATGGATTTAATGGTGATGCAGCAAGAACTTTTGTAGTTGGAAATGCAACTGATGATGCTAAAAAATTAGTGGAAATTACAAAAGAAGCTTTTTTTGAAGGAATAAAATATGCTGTAAAAGGAAATAGAATAGGAGATATATCTCATGCCATAGGTGAATTTGTAGAAAAAAATGGTTATAGTGTTGTAAGAGAATTTCAAGGTCATGGAATAGGTCGAGAAATGCATGAGGATCCAGGAATACCAAATTACGGAAAAGCAGGAAGAGGTATAAGATTAGAACCCGGAATGACACTTGCTATTGAACCAATGGTTATAATGGGAAGAAATGATATATACCAAGACGAAGATGGTTGGACAATTTTAACTGATGATGGAAGCCTATCAGCACATTATGAAAACACAATTTTAATTACAGAAAAAGAACCAGAGATATTGACATTAGTTTAATTTTGTTATATAATAAATAAGATATTTTATATAAAGTAGAAAATTGTCTGCTTTATACATAGAAAGAAAAACGGAGGGAAATATGTCGAAAGAGGATGTTATAGAAGTAGAAGGAACTGTTGTTGAAACATTACCAAATACAAATTTTAAAGTTGAGCTTGAAAATGGACATCAAATTTTAGCTCATATTTCTGGAAAGTTAAGAATGAACTATATAAAAATTCTTCCAGGAGACAAAGTGAAAGTTGAGTTATCTCCTTATGATCTTACTCGTGGCAGAATTACATGGAGAGCAAAATAATTAAATTTAAATAACAATAAGATTAAGTAGAGGTGAAAAAAATGAAAGTAAGACCATCAGTTAAGAAAATATGCGAAAAATGTAAAGTAATAAAAAGAAAAGGTGTAATTAGAGTTATTTGTGAAAACCCTAAACACAAACAAAGACAAGGATAATTAAATTGATAATAACACAAATCTAAAGATTAGCGGCTGTAACTTTATATATGATTGATAGGTCATATATAAGGTTATATATCGGATTTGTGTTTTATTGCGTAGAAAATTTTATAATAAAATTTTTACGCAAAAGGTTAGTTGTTATAAGTTATTTATAGTTTATTTATAAATAACTTTATATAGACTTTCCTTATATATTAATTGTTTGAAATATATTAAAGATTGAATTTTATAATTCAATGCATTTCACCTTTAATAGTATTTAAACAAAAAACAAATAAAAAAAGAATAAAAACAAGTGGAGGTGCAAGGAAAATTATGGCTCGTATAGCAGGCGTAGATTTACCTAGAGAAAAAAGAGTTGAGATTGGATTAACATATATTTATGGTATAGGTTTAACAAGCTCACAAAAAATATTAGCAAAGGCTAATGTAAATCCAGATATAAGAGTAAAAGATTTAACAGACGATCAAGTACAAGCAATCAGAAATGCTATGGAAGGATACAAAACAGAAGGTGACTTACGTAGAGAAGTTGCTTTAAACATTAAAAGACTTACTGAAATTGGATGTTATAGAGGACTAAGACATAGAAGAGGTCTTCCTGTAAGAGGACAAAGAACTAAAACAAATGCTCGTACAAGAAAAGGACCAAGAAAGTTAGTTAGCAAGAGTAAGAAATAAGGAGGAAATTTAAGAAAATGGCTACAAAAAATGTAACAAAAAGAGTTACTAGAAGAAGAGATAGAAAAAACATCGAAAAAGGTATGGCACATATTCATTCTAGTTTTAATAATACAATCGTTACAATAAGCGATACACAAGGTAATGTATTATCTTGGGCAAGTGCTGGAGAACTTGGATTTAAAGGTTCAAGAAAGAGTACACCATTTGCAGCAGGAGAAGCAGCTGAAACAGCAGCAAAAGCAGCAATGGAACATGGATTAAAATCAGTAGAAGTATTCGTAAAAGGACCTGGTTCAGGACGTGAAGCAGCAATTAGGTCATTACAATCAGCAGGATTAGAAATTAGTAGTATTAAGGATGTAACTCCAATACCACACAATGGTTGTAGACCACCAAAAAGACGTAGAGTATAGTAAATATATAGATTATAATAGGAAGGTGAAAATTAAAAATGGCAAGATATAAAGATGAACAATGCCGTATTTGTCGTAGAGAAGGACAAAAATTGTTTTTAAAAGGTTCAAGATGTTACTCAGATAAATGCAGTATTTCTAGAAGAAACTATGCACCAGGACAAAATGGACAAAAAAAGAAGAAACTTTCTGAATATGGTACACAGTTAAGAGAAAAACAAAAAACAAAAGCATTTTATGGAGTAAGCGAAAAACAATTTAGAAGATATTTTGAAATGGCTTCAAACAGTAGAGGAAAAACTGGTGAAGTTCTATTACAAATACTAGAAAGCAGATTAGATAATGTTGTATATAGATTAGGATATGGAACTTCAAGAGCACAAGCAAGAATGATCGTAACACACGGAGCATTTGAAGTTAATGGACAAAAAGTTGATATACCATCATACTTAGTAAAAGCAGGAGATGTTATTTCTGTAAGAGAAATTAAAAAAGATAATGGAACAATAAAAGCAAGTGTTGAAGAAAATTCAGCAAGACCAGTTCCAGAATGGTTAGAAAAAGATACAGAAAAATTAAGTGGAAAAGTTGTAAGATTAGCAACAAGAGAAGATATAGACTTACCAGTAGAAGAACACTTAATAGTAGAGCTTTACTCAAAATAGTAATATAAAGAAGTGATATATTTCTAAATTTAGGAGGTAAAAATGATAGAATTTGAAAAACCAAATATTAAATGCTTAGAAATTGACAAAGATGGTAACTATGCAAAGGTGGTTTGTGAACCATTAGAAAGAGGATATGGTATTACAATAGGAAACTCTCTTAGAAGAATATTACTATCTTCACTTCCTGGAAGTGCTATTACAAGCGTAAAAATAGATGGAGTTCTACATGAATTTTCTACTGTAAAAGATGTAGTAGAAGATGTTCCAGAAATAATTGTTAATTTAAAAGGTGTAAGATTAAAATTAGACAAAAACGAAGAAAAATTATTAAGAATTGATTTTAAAGGACCAGGCGAAGTTAAAGCAGGAGATATCATAACAGATGGTACTGTTGAAATATTAAATCCAGATTTACATATTGCAACTGTTGGTGAAGGCGGAGAATTCAAAGCTGAATTAACAGCAGAAATGGGAAGAGGATACAATACTGCAGAAAAGAACAAAAAACCAGATATGGCTTTAGGAGTTCTTCCAATAGACTCTATATTTACTCCAGTTAAAAAAGTAAACTATTCAGTTGAAAATACTAGAGTAGGTCAAAGAGTTGATTATGATAAATTATGCATAGAAGTTTGGACTGATGGAAGTTTAAACCCATATGAAGCTTTAAGTTTAGCTGCAAAAGTAATGACTGGACATTTAGAATTATTTATTGACTTATCAGAAACTGCAAAAAATACACAAGTAATGGTTGAAAAAGAAGAAACTAAAAAAGAAAAAGTGCTTGAAATGTCAATTGAAGACTTAGAACTATCAGTAAGATCATTCAATTGTTTAAAAAGAGCAGGAATTTCAACTGTTGAAGATTTAACAAATAAAACAATTGCAGAAATGATGAAAGTAAGAAATTTAGGTAAAAAATCATTAGATGAAGTAACTAATAAATTACAATTATTAGGATTAGACTTTATTAGAGATGAAGAATAATTTTGGTATTAGAGGAGGGAAAACAAAGTGGCAACAAATAGAAAATTAGGTAAAACAACAGATATTAGATTAGCAATGCTTAAAACACAAGTTACTGATTTAATATTACATGGAAAAATAGAAACAACTGAAGCAAGAGCAAAGGAAGTTAAAGCAATTGCAGACAGTATAATTTCATTAGCTGTTAAAGAAAAAGATAACTTTGAAACTGTTGAAGTAAAAGTTTCTAAAGCAAAACTTGACAGCAAAGGTAATAAAGTAACAGAACTTGTAAAGAGCAAAAATGGTAAAGAATACCTAAAAGTAGTAAAAGAAGAAACTACTGAAAAAAGACAAAAAGATATGCCTTCAAGATTAAATGCTAGAAGAAAAATGATGAAAACATTAAACAAAGTAAAAGATAGTGAAGGAAATAATATAGATTTAACTGCAAAACTATTTGGAGAAATAGCAACAAAATATGAAGGAAGAGTAGGAGGATATACACGTATTCTTAAACTTGGACAACGTAGAGGAGATGCAGCTGAAGTAGTTATATTACAATTAGTATAGAATATAAAAGATAGGAGATTGAAAACGATCTCTTATTTTTTTGCTCTAAAATATAAAAAAGAATGAACTTACATTACAATATATTATTCTTAGTAAACTACTTGAAAAAATATATAGGAAGATATAAAATATAAATCACTAAAATATTATAAATTCATACTATATACTATATTACTGAAGGAAGGTAGTAGTATGGAAGAATTTGTTTTAAATGGAATATTCTGGATTTTAGCAATGTATGGACTGTTTGAAATAATAAAAAATATTGTATATATATGGAGTTATACAAAACTAAAATCTGACGGAATCTACATAATTATTGGAACTAAAAACCAAGAAAAAAGCATAGAAGGATTTATAAGAATGTTGGTATTTAGACTGATCTATGGTAAAGAGGAATTGGTAAAAGATATTATTGTAGCAGATTTAAATTCCACAGATGACACAATGAAAATATTAACAAGATTAAGTAAAGAATACGACTGTATAAAAACAACAAAATGGAGAAACTGTAAAGAGGTAATGGACAACATAAATGAATCAAAATAACATAAAATAAGAGGGATATAATATTGGAATTAGAAGGCGAAATTGCAGAAATAATATACAAGAATGAAATAAACAGTTATTGCATAGCTGTTCTTAATACAACAGACGGAACTGAAATTACAATAGTAGGGTATCTTCCATTTATAAACATAGGAGATACTCTTAAACTTCATGGAAAAATGGTAGAACATCAGGAATATGGTGAACAGTTTAAAGTTGATACTTTTGAGAAAATGATGCCGCAAGGCTTGGATGCACTTGAAAGATATTTAGCAAATGGCAGTATTAAAGGAATAGGACCTTCTACTGCAAAGAAAATTATAGAAACATTTGGTGAAGATACAATTAATGTATTTAAATTGGAACCAGCAAAACTAGCTCAAATCAAAGGTATAACGAAGGAAAAAGCTTATGAAATGTCACAAAGCTTTATTGAAAATTGGGAAGTATGGCAAATTGTTGGCTTTTTAGATAAATTTGGTGTAGGGCCTCAAAGTGCAGAAACAATTTATAAAAAATTGGGACCAAATTCTATAGAAGAAATACAATCAAATCCATATATATTGGTTGATCTAATAAATAAAGTTAATTTTAATCAAATTGATAAAATGGCATTAGATATAGGAATGGAATATAATAATGAAAAACGTATTAGAAGTGGCATAAAACATGCATTAACACTTGCTACATATAATGGACACTGTGCAGTAATATATGACAATTTAATTAAATTTGTAAATGAGCTTCTAGGAGTTAGAGAAGAAGAAATAGAAGACGTTTTAATTAATATGAAAGCAAAAGAAGAATTGGTGATAGAAGATAGAGAAAATGAAGAATGGGTATATTTATCATCATATTATATGGCAGAGAAAAACGTAGCTGAAAAGCTAATAAAATTAGACCAATGTAAAAATATAAAAAAAATAGATAAATTTAAGAAAGAATTAGAATTATTTGAAAAAAAATCAAATATAGAATTATCAGAAAAACAGAAAGAAGCAATTAAGAAAATAAATGATCATAATATATGTGTAATAACAGGAGGACCAGGAACAGGAAAGACAACTATTATAAAAACAATAATAGAGCTTTTTAAGCATAACGGCATGAAACCAGTTCTATGTGCTCCTACAGGAAGAGCGGCTAAGAGGATGACTGAAGCAACGGGAGAAGAAGCAAAGACATTACATAGGCTATTGGAAATAGGAAGTATTGTTTCAGAAGATACACAAAATGTAAATACAAATCTTTCTGTTGCACCAATAGACGCGGATATTATTATAGTAGATGAAATGTCAATGGTTGATATATTTTTAATGAATTATTTATGTAAGGCCATATACAATGGAACGAAACTCGTTTTAGTAGGAGATACAGACCAACTTCCATCTGTAGGCCCAGGCAATGTTTTAAAGGATATTATTCAATCAGAGAAGATTACAACTATTGTGCTTAACAAAATTTTTAGACAAGCCGCACAAAGCAAAATTATAATCAATAGCCATAGAGTAAATGATGGAGAAAGTTTTATTACTAAAGAAGAAATAAATGAAATAAATGATAAATATCTAGAAGACTTTTTTTATATTGATGAAACAAATAAAACTAAAATATTAAATCAAGTACTTAGCTTAAGTGGAGAGAGATTAAAAAAATATGGAGATTATGACCTTTTGCAGAATATACAAGTTATAACTCCAACGAAAAAAGGCGAATTAGGAACAAAAGAATTAAATCAGTTATTACAAGCAACAGTCAATCCGATAAGTGAAACCAAAAAAGAGAAAAAATTTGGAGATAGTATTTTTCGTGAAGGCGATAGAGTTATGCAAGTAAAGAATAACTACGAAATGTATTGGGAAAGAAAAAATCCATTATTAGAGACAGGTAGTGGAGTTTTTAACGGAGAATTTGGTACAATACAAAAGATAAATGAGCACGAAAAACAAATACAAATAAAATTTGATGATGAAAAGATAGCTTGGTATGCTTTTAATGAATTAGAACAAATTGAACATGCATATGCTATAACTGTGCATAAAGCACAAGGAAGTGAATTTGATGTTGTAATTATGGTAATAGGACCTTCTGCACCAATGTTACTAACGAGAAATTTACTTTACACGGGAATGACTAGAGCAAAAAAACTTTTAATTATGATAGGAAATAAAAACATTATAGATTTTATGATAAAAAATGCAGATAATAAGAGACGAAATACAGGATTATGTTATAAATTAATAAATAGTATATAAAATAATTTCGGGGGTAATAAAAAGGAGAAATATGAATTTTTTTGATCATGCCCTTGAAATTATTTTTCCGCCTAAATGCGGAATTTGTGGAAAAATAGGAGAAAGATATATTTGCAATAATTGCTATAATATGTTTGTTATAAACAAAATTTATAAAAGTTATAATAGAGAAAGATTTCATATGCTAAAATATGAAGGAATTATAAGAGATAAATTGATAGAATATAAATTCAATGATAAGCCATATCTATATCGAATGTTTTATGAAATCTTAATAAAAGATAAAAATGCTTGTGATTTTTTAAAAGGTTATGATATAATTATTCCAGTTCCAATACATAAAAAAAGAAAGAGCTTAAGAGGATATAATCAAAGTGAATTGATAGCTAAAAAGCTATCAGATGAATTTAAAATGCCAATGTATATAGATGTGCTAAAAAAGCAGATAAATACAATTCCGCAAAGTAGCCTAGGAAAGAAAGCCAGAAAAAGCAATGCACAAAATGTATATAAAGTGGATAATATGCAGAAAATAAAGAACAAAAATGTAGTTATATTAGATGATATTTATACAACAGGAGCTACTGCAAATGAGTGCATTAAAGTATTAAAAGATGCAGGAGCATATAGGGTAGGAATTATAACAATTGCAAAAGATTAAAAGAGAGGAAATGAAAAATGGAAGATTTAGTAGAAAGTATATTAGATTATGTAAGAGCTGACTATACAGATTATGCCATTATGATTAATGGAGAGTGGGGAAGCGGAAAGACTTACTTTTGGAATCATAAAATAAGACCTAAAATAGAATCAATGCAATTAAATGGTAAAAAGTATACACCAATCTATATGTCGTTATATGGAATTTCTAATTTGGAAGAAATTAGCAAGAAGATATTTATTGAAACAACACAGCTTATGGATAAAAATCTAAAGAAATATATGAATACAAGTGGAGTTTCAACAATTCCAGAATATGCAAAAACAGGTCTAGATATGGCAAACTTTTTTGGAGTGACACAAAATGGAGATAGAATTGATTATGGAAACTTTTTTTCAACAGATGATAAGGTACTTTGTTTCGATGATTTGGAGAGAGCAAATGTAGATGTTATAGATATCTTGGGGTATATTAACAATTTTGTTGAACACGATCATATTAAAACAATAATTATTTGTAATGAAAAAGAGTTAGCTACAAAGTTAAAAAATAGTAACCTTGAAATGAAAACTTTTATTGCTACATATTTATTAGATAAAGAAAATAAATTAAATGTGAAAACAGACAAACCAATGGTTGAAAGAATTCAAGATACAATTGAATACGTATTTGATAAAGCAAATGATTATGAGAGAATTAAAGAAAAATTAATAGGTGAAACATTTGAATATGTGCCAGAATTCAACTATATTATTAATGGATTATTAATGAGATATGAGAAATATCCTGATCTAATTAGATTCTTAAGAGAAAATACAAAATTAATAATATCTACATTCAATAAAAGCGGAACAAGAAATTTAAGAATCTTAAAACATTCTTTAACAAGTTTCAAAAAGATATTTGATATGGTTAACAAATCATATCCAAATACAAATCATAGAGTATTACAAACAATGCTTATATTTACAATAGCTATATCATTTGAAATAAAAGCAGGTAAAATCACTAAAGATAAATTTATAAATATCAATAACAATGAGGAATATAAATCAATATTAGTTTCTTCAAGGGTATTTATGGACAATCGACAATTTTATATTAAAGAATTTGACAACAACTATTACTACAATTTTAAAGCAGAATATAGATTTTTTAAATTTATTGAAATTTATGTACGTACACGTATATTTGATATGAAGGTGTTCAAGCAAGATATGGAAACAATTATTAATACTGTAGATACAGATAAATTACCTGCATATAAAAGATTATTAACAGAAGAATATTGGAAGATATCAGATGATCAATTTGGAAACGTAATTAACGAGATTATGGAAGATGTAAAATCAGGAAAAGTAGAGTTAATTGATATAGTTAAAATATTTGCATATTTTGACTACTTTATAAAAAAAGGATTAATAAATTATGACATGAAAACAATAAAAAGTGTATTTTTAAATGGAATGAATATTTCATCACTTACATCAACATACTGTAGTAATGTAGAAGAAGAGCTTGCTAAAATAGCACTTGAAAGAGAAGAATCAGAAGATATGGATCAAATATTGGAACACTTCAATGAAATTAATTATAAATTAAAAGAAAAAATGTACATGGAAAAAGCAGAAGAATTATTTAAATTTATACCTATGAGAATGGAACAATTTTACGATAAATTTGATAAAGAATATATGAAAGTTCCAATATTTAAATATTATGATGTATTTCAAATGTTTCAAAGGATTTCTTGTGCAAGTAACGAAGATATTGTTACTATAAAAGAAAAATTACTTGACAGAGCCGTAAAGAATGGAAACATGCTACAAGAAGAATTACCAAATTTGAAAAAATTAAAACAAGTTATGGATAACTATGTAGATGGCAAAGAACCAACAATAAAGATGGTAATGTTGCAAGACTTTACAAAAGAATTAGGAAATGTAATAAATGAATATGAATCACAGATTCAATGAAAGTAGATAAAAATAGATGCAAAAATGCGTCTATTTTTTTATAGTAAAATAATGAATAAAAAATTCCAAAAAAACAATAATAAGGTTATAAAAACAATGTTAGGAACCAATAAACACAAAAATTCAAATATTTGTATAAGTTGGTTTGCTGTATACATTAAATAAAAAGGAGGAAAAAAGTTGAAAGCAACTGGAGTAGTAAGGAGAATAGATGATTTAGGAAGAGTTGTTATTCCTAAAGAAATCAGAAAAACATTAAGAATAAAAGAAGGTGATCCTCTAGAGATATTTACAGATAAAGAAGGGGAAGTTATACTAAAAAAGTACTCACCTATTGGAGAATTATCAGAATTTGCAACTGAATATGCAGAGACACTTGCAAAAACAACAGGTCATATTGCTTGTATTACAGATAAAGACACAGTTATAGCTGTTTCTGGAGGATCAAAAAAAGAGTTTTTAGAGCAAAGTATTAGTGATGAATTAGAAAGAATATTAGAAGATAAAGAAAACTACACTAGTAGAGAAAATAATAATCTAGCTGTTCCAATTACAAAAAATGATAATAAAGAAAGAAGATTTAATTCGCAAGTTGTGTATCCTATTATATCAGACGGAGATGCAATTGGAAGTGTTATACTTTTATCAAAAGAACCAGGAATAAAAATGACAGAAGTTGAACAAAAAGTTGTTCAATCAGCTGCTAGTTTTTTAGGTAAACAAATGGAGATATAAGTAATATTATTGTAATAATAATGTAATATAAATGTAATAATTTTAAAAACGTTGGGAGACAAACGATTGCAAAAATACTGCTGTAAAAAATATACTTAGAAAAAAATAAGTTATAAAAATAACTTGATAATTACAAATAATTGTAGTATAAATATATTGATAAAAAACAAGCTGAAACTACAAAGGAGGAAGTAATATATGGAAAACGGTATTAATAATTTACCTTCAGAGGTAAGTGTTTGGTCTAAAATAAGAGGTTTTTTGTGCCAAAATGTTGAAATAACATTAACACCAAAACAAGAAAAAGCGTTTAATGATATAAGTGATTTCTGGAATCAAGAAATTACAGGACAAGATGTACATGACTTTTTATTTTATAACATAACAGGATCAGACGTTAAAAATTTCGTATTTAAAAAAATAGAAATTACAGATAATATAACACTATAGAATTTTATTAAATTATAAAAATAAAAGTAATAAAATAATTAAGAATTTATATAGCTAATACTCTATACATTGTATAGAGTATTTTTTTGATAAATAATTGAAAATGTGGTTAGAATACTTGAAATGTATAATATTTTGATATAAAATGATGGTGTTTAGGTAATACTAAATATATATGTGTTTTTTTTAACACTAAGAAGGAGGAATTTTATATGTCAATAAGAATAGGAATTAACGGATTTGGAAGAATAGGAAACCTTGCATTCCAAGCAGCATTATCAAGAAAGGATGTAGAAGTCGTAGCAATCAATGATCCATTTATTGCAGCTGATTACATGGCTTATATGGTTAAATACGATACAGTACATGGTAAATTTGAAGGAGAAATTTCTTCAGAAGAAGGAAAACTAATTGTTAATGGAAAAGAAATAAAAGTATATAATGAAATGGAACCAAAAAATATTCCATGGGGAAAAGATGGAGTAGACTATGTTCTAGAATGTTCAGGAGTATTTACAACACTAGAAAAAGCAAATGCTCACTTAGAAGCTGGAGCTAAAAAAGTAATTATTTCAGCACCATCAAAAGATGCACCAATGTTTGTAATGGGAGTAAATAACGATAAATATACACCTGATATGAATATTATATCAAATGCTTCTTGTACAACAAACTGTTTGGCGCCACTAGCTAAAGTTATAAATGATAATTTTGGAATTAAAGATGGATTAATGACAACAGTTCATAGTACAACAGCAACACAAAAAACAGTTGATGGAGCATCTAAGAAAGATTGGAGAGGTGGTAGAGCAGCAAGTGCAAATATTATACCATCATCAACAGGAGCAGCAAAGGCCGTTGGAAAAGTTATACCAGAATTAAATGGAAAATTAACAGGTATGGCCTTCAGAGTGCCAACAGTTGATGTTTCAGTTGTAGACTTAACATGCAATCTAGAAAAAACAGCAACATATGAAGAAATATGTGCAGCAGTAAAAAAAGCATCTGAAAATGAAATGAAAGGAATTATTGAATATGTGGATGATCCAGTTGTATCATCAGATTTTATTCATGATTCTCACACATCAATATTTGATAGCACAGCAGGAATTGCTTTAACAGATAGTTTTGTGAAATTAGTTGCATGGTATGATAATGAATGGGGATATTCAAACAAATTAGTTGATTTAGCTATATATATTGCAAATAAATAGGAGAAAATATATGAGAAAACTAAAAATTCATAGAGTATATAAACACTTTAAGGGTGATCTATACTTTGTTGAAGGTATAGCGACACATAGTGAAACAAAAGAAAAATATGTAATTTATAGATCATTATATGATAATTGTGATTGCTATATCAGACCATATGACATGTTTATGTCAGAGGTAGATAAAGAAAAATATCCAATGGTAAAACAAAAGTATAGATTTGAATTGCAAGAAACGGAAAGTGTTAAAGATGAATTTGAAAGGAAGTTAAAGGATGAATAAGAAAACAGTTAGAGACATAGATGTAAAGGGAAAGAAAATATTAGTAAGATGTGATTTTAATGTTCCTTTAAATGAAAAAGGAGTAATCACAGATAATACAAGAATTACAGCAGCATTGCCAACTATTAAATATCTAATGGACAATGGCGCAAAAGTAGTATTATGCTCTCACCTTGGAAGACCAAAGGGAGAAGTTAATCAAAAATATTCTCTAAAACCAGTTGCAGAAGAATTAACAAATCTATTAGATAGCGACGTAAAATTTGCAAGTGACGTAACAGGAAGTAGTGCAAAGGAAACTGTAAATAGTTTACAAGATGGAGAGGTAGCATTACTTGAAAATGTTAGATTTGATCCAAGAGAAGAAAAAAATGATGATACATTATCAGCAGAACTTGCAAGTTTAACAGATGGTATATATGTAAATGATGCATTTGGAACAGCTCATAGAGCACATAGCTCAACGGAGGGAGTTTCACATCATGTAGATGAATCAGTAGCAGGATTCTTAATGGAAAAAGAAATTGAATTCCTAGATGGAACACTTGAAAATCCAGCAAAGCCTTTTGTTGCCATATTAGGTGGAGCAAAAGTGTCTGATAAAATTGGAGTTATAGAGAATTTATTAGACAAAGTAGATGAAATACTAATTGGTGGAGGAATGGCTTTTACATTTCTAAAAGCCAAAGGATATGAAATTGGTGATTCTATTTGTGAAAATGATAAAATAGATGAAGCAAAAGCAATTATGGAAAAAGCAAAAAAACAAGGTGTAAAAATTGTGCTTCCACAAGACACAAGAGTTGCAAAAGAATTTTCAAATGAAGCACCTGACAAATTAGTAGATAGCGATAAAATACCAGAAGGATATCAAGGTTTAGATATTGGACCAAAAACATTCATGACATTTTCAAATGAATTAAAAGATGCTAAAACCATTCTATGGAATGGACCTTTAGGAGTATGTGAATTTGAAAAATATACTATAGGAACAGAACAAGTTGCAGAAGCCATCGCTCAAAACAAAGAAGCAGTATCTGTTGTTGGCGGAGGAGATTCAGTTGCGGCAATAAAAAGATTAGGTCTAGAAAAAGAATTTACACATATCTCAACAGGTGGAGGTGCTTCACTTGAATTGCTAGAAGGAAAAGTATTACCAGGTTTAGCATGTTTAACAGATAAAGAAGAAAAAACATGTGAAAAATGTGGCAATATGAATGAAAACAAACTACAAAAAGAAGATATACAAAAATAAAATATAGAGAGGTAGTTACAATATATGAGAAAAAAAGTAATTGCAGGAAATTGGAAAATGAATATGCTTCCAGATGCTACAATTAGATTTATTGATGAGTTAACACCTTTAGTAAAAGATACGCAAAGTGAAGTAATACTTTGCGTACCTTATACTGATTTATTTTATGCTCTTTTAACAGCACAAAATACAAATATAAAAATTGGAGCACAAAACATGCATTGGGAAGAAAGCGGAGCATACACAGGAGAGATATCTGCTCCAATGTTAAAATCAATAGGTGTAGAGTACGTTATTATAGGACATTCTGAGAGAAGACAATATTTCAATGAAACAGATGAAGCAGTTAATAAAAAAATAAAAGCAGCATTTAAATATGAATTAAATCCAATTGTATGTGTAGGAGAAACTCTAGAAGAAAGAGAAAATGGGGAAGCAATTAAAAAAGTAACAGATCAAGTAATGTTAGCATTAGATGGATTGACCGAAAAACAAGTTGAAGATACGATTATTGCTTATGAACCAATTTGGGCAATAGGAACTGGAAAAACTGCAACATCTGATGATGCAAATGAAATGGCAAAAGCAATTCGACAAAAAATAACAAATTTATATGGACAAAATACAGCAGAAAGAGTTATAATACAATATGGTGGAAGTGTAAAAGCTTCTAATAGTAAAGAACTATTTAGCACATCTGACATAGATGGTGCACTTGTTGGAGGAGCAAGTCTTAAATCAGATGAGTTTGAAAAGATAGTGAATTTCTATAAATAAATGTAAAATGTCTTAAGAATAAGACATTACCAAATTATAATAAAGGGGAAGAGGACAAAGAGAGAATGGACGATAAATTAACTATGCTAATGATATTAGATGGATTTGGAATTAATGAAAATGAAAAAGGTAATGCAGTAAAATTAGCCAATACACCTAATATTGACAAACTAATGAAGACATGTCCTACTACAGTTATCCATACAAGCGGATTACAAGTAGGACTACCAGAAGGACAAATGGGAAACTCTGAGGTTGGACATACAAATATTGGAGCAGGAAGAATTGTTTATCAAGAGCTAACTAGAATTACAAAATCAATAGAGAATGGTGATTTCTTTAGTATACCAGAACTTGTAGCAGCAATAGAAAATTGTAAAGAGCATAATTCTAAATTACACATTTTAGGATTATTATCAGATGGTGGCGTTCATAGTCATATGCGTCATTTATTTGCAATATTAGAATTAGCTAAAAGAAAAGATTTTGAGGATGTGTATGTACATTGTTTCTTAGATGGAAGAGATACACCTCCAGCATCTGGCGAAAACTATATTGCAAAACTTGAAGAAAAAATGAAAGAAAAAGGCGTAGGAAAAATAGCAAGTATTTCAGGAAGATTCTATGCAATGGATAGAGATAAAAGATGGCAAAGAATACAAAAAGCATATGATGCATTAGTTAATGGTATTGGAAACAAAGCAACAACAGCAGTATCAGCTATAGAATCATCATACCAGAAAGAAGTATTTGATGAATTTGTTGAGCCTACAGTTATTTATTCAGGAGATGAACCAGTAGCTACAATAGGAAAAAATGATTCAGTCATATTTTTTAACTTTAGACCAGATAGAGCAAGAGAAATTACTAGAACTTTAGTTGATCCCGAATTTAATGAATTTGAAACTAAAAAGTTAAATTTATATTATGTATGCTTTACACAATATGATGAAACTTTACCAAATGTTCATATAGCATTTAAACCAGAGACATTAAAAAATACTTTTGGAGAATATATTAGTAATAAAGGATTAACTCAGTTAAGAATAGCTGAGACAGAAAAGTATGCTCATGTTACATTTTTCTTCAATGGTGGAGAAGAAAAACAATATCCAGGTGAAGATAGAATTTTAGTCCCATCACCAAAGGTAGAAACATATGATATGCAACCTGAAATGAGTGCAGAAGAAGTTACACAAAAAGTGGTTGAAGCAATAAAATCAAAAAAATATAATGCAATAATATTGAATTATGCAAATCCAGATATGGTTGGTCACACAGGTAACTTAGATGCTGCAATACAAGCAGTAGAAAAAATTGATGATTGTGTTCAAAGAGTTGTAGAAGCAGTTAACGAAGTTGAAGGAACATTAATTATTACTGCAGATCATGGTAATGCAGAACAAATGATAGATTACAAAACAGGTGAACCGCATACAGCACATACTACAAATCCTGTGCCATTAATTTTAGTAGGAAAAGATGGAGTAAAGCTAAAAGAGGGAAAACTTGCAGATTTAGCTCCAACAATGTTAGAAATTATGGGATTAGAAAAACCAGAAGAAATGACAGGAGAAAGCCTTATCCAGAAAAATTAATTGGGTAGGAGGAGTTATGATAAATACACCAGAAGTAAGAAAAATATACGCTAATCTACAGAAACAACTATTTTATCTGATACCAGAAAAATGGGATAAAATATACCTATATGCATCTGTTAGTGAACAGATATTAAATATAGAAACTGGTGAATTATTCTTCTATTACTTTCCAAAAGGAATACTAAAGAAGAATCCGGTTAATGTATATGAAATACCAAGTAGATTTAATTTAGATGAAGATAGTTATATTCATTTAGTAGAACAACTATATGGTACAATAAAAAAATTAAGAAAAGTGTATAAAGATAATGGTGCAGAATTGTGGTCAAATATAACTGTAAGAATAGTGGGATTAAAGTTTGAAATTGAATTTAATTATGAAAATTTAACATATTCTAAATATTCTGGAACTGAAAGACATATTATTTGGAAATATAAAAACTTAGGGATCCCACTAGAGACTTTTAATAAAAAAGAAAGAAAATTAATTGAAAATTATTTGACTGAATCTGTGATAGATTTAAATATATCAGAAACATATAAAGAGTCTATGTATAAAAGGCCAATAAAAAATGTAATTCAATATAATAAGGAAAAAGTGGCAGAAGAAGATATGTATATACCTGAAAAAGTCAAAGATAAAGAAAAAGATAATAGTCAGAAATATACATACATAAAACAAGACAAAAAAAGCTTAAAAAAACAATATGTAAAAGAAGAAAAAAAGCAAAAAGAAATTACATATATAGAACAGATTGAGAAACAAAAAAATGCTACAAAAAGCCAAATTTTAAGCCACTTATAGAAATTTAATTAAGATATTATAATTATTAGAATCATTTATTATTTTTATGCAATGTCTTTAATCTTTAAAGTAAAAAACATTTTATGAATAAAAATAATAAATGATTCTAGAAAATAATATAAAAACAATAAAAAGGAAGGAAGATTTTAAATGAAAGATTATTTAGGAATTGAAAGTGTAAAAGCATTAGAAGTATTAGACTCAAGAGGAAATCCAACAGTACAAGTTGAAGTTATAACAGAAGGCGGATTCTCAGGAGTAGCTATGGTTCCATCTGGAGCATCAACAGGAAGCTTTGAAGCAGTAGAATTACGTGATGGAGACAAAAGCAGATATTTAGGAAAAGGTGTTTTACAAGCAGTTGAAAATGTAAATAAAAAGATTGCAAAAGCAATTGAAAACATGAATGTTTATGAACAAGTAAAAATAGACAAAACATTAATAGAGTTAGATGGAACAGATAACAAAGCAAAATTAGGTGCAAATGCAACACTTGGTGTATCATTAGCAGTTGCTAAAGCAGCAGCAGCTTCTTTAGGAATGAGCTTATACAACTACATTGGTGGAGTAAATGCAAAAGAATTACCAGTTCCAATGATGAACATTATGAATGGTGGAAAACATGCTGATAGTGGTCTTACTGTTCAAGAATTTATGATTATGCCAGTAGGAGCTAAAACATTTAGCGAATGTATGAAAATGGGTGTTGAAGTATACCACAACTTAAAGAAAGTTTTAAATGAAAAAGGATTAGCAACAGGTGTTGGAGATGAAGGTGGATTTGCACCAAATGTTTCAAGCGAAAAAGAAGCTATAGAATTAATATTAGCAGCTATTGAAAAAGCTGGATATGTAGCAGGAAAAGATGTATGCTTAGCATTAGATGTTGCTGCTACAGAAATGTTTGACGAAGCTAAGAAAATAGGAAAAGATGGATACTATTTCTGGAAAACAGGAGAATTCAAAACAAAAGAACAAATGATAGACTTTATAGTTGATTTAGCAACTAACTATCCAATAATTTCAATTGAAGATGGTCTAGCAGAAGAAGATTGGGAATCTTGGAAAGTATTAACAGAAAAATTAGGAGATAAAATTCAATTAGTTGGTGATGATCTATTTGTAACAAATATTAAAAGACTACAAAAAGGAATTGATAATAAAACAGCTAATAGTATATTAATAAAATTAAACCAAATTGGAACATTAACAGAAACATTAGATGCAATAGAACTTGCTAAGAAAAACGGATACACAGCAGTTGTATCACACAGAAGTGGTGAAACAGAAGACACAACACTTGCTGATGTAGCAGTAGCAACAAATGCAGGACAAATCAAGACAGGTGCACCATGTAGAACTGATAGAGTTGCAAAATACAACAGACTTCTAAATATTGAAAACGAATTAGGAGATGTTGCAGTATTTTCTGGAAGAAAATCATTAAAGAAATAAGAATTATAATACAATAAATAGGGGAGAAAATCTCCCCTTACATATATTGGGGTATCGCCAAGCGGTAAGGCATCGGACTCTGACTCCGACATTCCTGTGTTCGAATCACAGTACCCCAGCCACGTCGCAACTAGTCAACTTAATGCTAGTTGTGTTTTATTTTATAAAATAGCAAAAAAACGAGACATGTCAAATTATGTTTCATACTTAATTTATACTTGTAAAAAATGAAAAATATGTTAGAATATAGGGAGTTAAGTTATTTAATAAAAATAGAAAAATGGAACAATAAAAAAATAAAAGAATAGTATAAAACAGCTATGATAAGATCAAATAGAAAGGACATAGTATTATGGATAAGTCACAACAATTTAATGAATATAGAGAAAAGTATAAAGAATTTTATTACAATAGTTATTCTATAAATGAAGATGATGCAGCAATATATTTAGAGTATGAATTTGAAATTCCAGGACTTACAAAATTTACGCCAAAACTAAGTATATTAAAAAAAGAAATGCAATTTAAGAGTTTAGAAAATAATTACGTAAAAAATATGGTATTTAATATAGGACTTATAGAATTAATAAGCTACTGGAAAAGTACATGTTCACCAAAGATTATAATAAAATGTGGATATCTAAATGAAGAACAAATAAATTGGTGGAAAAAGCTGTATTTCTATGGGTTGGGAGAATTGCTTTATACAAATAATATAAAAACCAATATTAATGATCTATTAGATATTAAATGTTTTGAAAGCAATAAAGAAATAATAAGTAACGAAAATATAGAAGATAATTTTGAAGGATATATAATTCCAATTGGTGGAGGAAAGGATTCAGTGGTAACATTAGAAACATTAAAAATCGACAGAGATCAAGATTATTGCTTAATAATTAACCCAAAGCCGGTTACATTAAAATGTGCTGAAATAGCAGGACTAGGTTATAATAATATTATTGAAATAAAACGAAGCATAGATCAAAATTTGATAGAGCTAAATAAAAAGGGATTTATAAATGGGCATACTCCATTTTCAGCAATGCTTGCATTTGTGTCATACTTTGTAGCTTACTTATTGTCAAAAAAGTATATAGCATTATCAAATGAAAACAGTGCAAATGAATCAAATGTTGTAGGAGAAAAAATTAATCACCAATATTCAAAGAGCTTTGAATTTGAGTGTGATTTTGAAGATTATGCAGAGAAATACTTAAAAATGCCAATAAAGTACTTTAGCTTTTTAAGACCACTAAATGAATTACAAATTGCTAAAATTTTCTCTAAACACGAGAAATATCATAAGGTATTTAAGAGCTGCAATGTTGGAAGTAAAGAAAAGGAATGGAAATGGTGTTTGAATTGTGCAAAATGTCTATTTGCTTATATTATATTAAGCCCATATCTTTACAAAAATAAATTGGTTTCAATATTTGGTGCCGATATGTTTGAAAACAAAGATTTGTTAGAAATATTTATAGAGTTAACAGGAAATGGAGAAAATAAGCCATTCGACTGCGTTGGAACATACGAAGAAGTGAATTTTGCAATAAGTAAGACAATAGAAAATATAGAATTAAGAAATGAAACATTGCCATATTTATTGCAATACTATAAAAACAATTACAAATTGGTTGATACAAAGGATGATATTACAAAAAGGTATAACAATGAGAATAATTTAAATGAAGAGCAAAATGAGATTTTAAGAAAAGAGGTATTTTAAGTGATAGCTGATTTAATTAATTATTTTCAAAATAAAAAAATATTAATATTGGGTTTTGGAAGAGAAGGACAATCAACTTATAAACTAATAAGAAAATATATAAAAGAACAAACTTTATATATTGCAGATAGAAAAGAAAATTTTGAAAAAAATTATGAGTTTCTATCTCAAGATAAAAACATAAAGTGTATAAGTGGGGAGGGCTATCTAGAAGATCTAGAAGAATATGACGTAATAATGAAATCACCAGGAATATCTTTTGTAGGTTTAGATACTTCAAAATTTTACAATAACATAAAATCACAATTAGAATTATTGCTAGAATTTTTTGATATGTTTACTATAGGAATAACGGGAACAAAAGGAAAAAGTACAACGAGTTCATTAATATATAAGGTGTTAAAGGAACAAAATGTAAAGAGTATGCTTTTAGGCAATATAGGTGTTCCTGTATTTGACTATATAGATACTATACCAGATGATACAACACTAATATTAGAGATGTCATCACATCAACTAGAATATATGAAATTATCACCTAATATTTCTATTTTATTAAATATTTATCCTGAACATTTAGATCATTATGAATCATTTGAGAAATATGCTGAAGCTAAATGTAATATATTTAAATATCAGAATAAGTCAGATTATTTCATATATAACTCTGATGATGAAACAATAAATAAATTCTTAAAAAATGAAGAAGCAAAAAAATATAAGGTTAGTCTTAAAGGAAATGGAGATATATATTTAAAAGGAGAAAATATATATTTTAAAGATAAAGAGATATATAACATAAATACTCCAAGAAACTTATTGGGTGAATATAATTTAAATAATATAATGTTTGTACTTGCAGTTTCAGAAATATTGAAGCTTGACATTAGTAAAACTATCAAGAGTATAAGTGACTTTAAGACACTAGAACATAGACTAGAGTTTGTAGGAGAATATAATGGTATTTTATATTATGATAACAGTATAGCAACAATACCAAAAGCAACTATAGAAGCAATAAAAGCACTAAAAAATGTGGATACATTGATTATTGGTGGAATGGATAGAGGGTTAGATTATACTGATTTTGTAAAGTTCTTGAATGAAAGCGATATTTCAAATATTATTTGTATGCCTAAAACAGGGCATGATATTGCTAAAAATTTAAAAGATGGAAGGGCATATGTTGTAAACACATTAGATGAGGCTGTGGAGATTGCCAAAAAACATACTACTAAAGGTAGAGTTTGCTTATTATCTCCTGCAGCTGCAAGTTATGGATTTTTCAAAAATTTTGAAGAAAAAGGAAACATATACAAAGAATTAGTTAAAAAATAAAAGATAGGATTAATTATGAATAAACAAGAAATATTAAACAAATACGAAAATGAAGATGACAGACTATTAGTATCTAAATTAATAGATAAAATAGAGTTTACGCAAAAGAAAAATACAGTAGAAAACACTTCTTTTTTAGACATGCATCAAAGAAATATATTGGAAAAATTATTAAAAACATTAAAATATAATAATTATGTAATATATGGAGGATATGATAATGCTGAAAGAGTAATGATTATACTATACCCTGAAAAACTAGAAATGTTATTTCATAATGAACAATTTGATTATAATAATATAGTTCAAGTTTTAAGAATTGTACTTCCAAATGAAATGAGAGGAAAATACAGTCATAGAGATTATTTAGGAGCAATTATAAAAGTAGGAATAAATCGTGAAAAAATTGGAGATATATTAGTAAGCTTAGATGGAGCAGACATTATTGCAAGTAAAGAGCTTATGGAATATTTAAAAACGAGTTTATCAGAATTAACAAGATTTCATAAATCCGTAATAACGATAGAAAATATAGAAAATTTAAATATAGTTCCAGTAAGAACGGAAATTATAAATGTAATAGTTCCATCAATGAGAATAGATAGTATTGTATCAGAAACAATAAGAACTTCTAGATCTAAGACAATAGATGTAATTAATTCGGAAAGAGTATTTGTTAATGGAGAATTAGTAACAAAGACATCTAAAATGCTAAAAGAAAAAGATGCTATAACAGTAAGAGGAAAAGGAAGATTTAAAATAAGTAAAATATTAAATAGCACAAAAAAAGGAAATTTAGTGGTAGAAGTCGAAAAATATATTTAGGGAGTAATATTATATGATTATTAATGGAAAAGAATTAGCAAAACAAATTAGAAGTGATTTAAAAAAAGAAGCTGAGGTACTAAGAGAAGACGGAATTATTCCAAAACTTGCAGTAATAATGGTAGGCAATGATAAGGCATCAGAGGTATATGTGAGAAATAAAAGCAAGGCATGTAATGAAGTTGGAATAGAGTTTGAAGAATTTTTAAAAGATGGAAATACAACACAAGAAGAATTAATTGAATTAATAGATGAATTAAATAAAAGAGAAGATATAGATGGTATTTTATTACAAAGTCCAATACCTAAGCAATTAGATATAAGACAAGCATTTAATAGAATAGATGAAAAAAAAGATGTAGATGGATTTAATCCAATAAATGTTGGCAAACTTGCTATAGGTGAGGATTGCTTTATTTCGTGTACACCATATGGAGTAATAAAAATGCTAGAGGCATATAATATTGAAATAGAAGGAAAAAGAGCTGTAGTAATAGGTAGAAGCAACATTGTTGGAAAACCTTTAGCTCAATGTTTATTAAATAAAAATGCTACAGTTACTATTTGTCATTCTAAAACAAGAGAATTAGAAAGCATTGTAAAAGAAGCGGATATTGTAGTAGCAGCGTTAGGAAGACCTAAGTTTGTAACGGCAAATATGATAAAAGATGGAGCTGTAGTAATAGATGTAGGAATCAATAGAACAGATGATGGAAAATTAGTAGGAGATGTAGATTTTGAGAATATAGAAAATAAAGCATCATATATTACACCAGTTCCTGGAGGAGTTGGACCAATGACAATTGCAATGTTAATGAATAACGTTGTAAAAGCAGCAAAGGAAAGAAAATAATATTGTAAGTTTATATTCAAAAAATTAATAATTCGGGGGCTTCATTGAAAGGAGTCAAATGAATAATAAACAAAAATTTAATAAAATAAAAGAAATAAAAATAGGAGATATCAACTATCCAGAAAAGTTATTACATATTTATGCACCACCTCATAAATTATATGTATTAGGAGATGAAAGCATATTAAATGAAAAAGCAATTGCTATAATAGGTTGCAGAAACTGTAGTAATGATGGAGAAAGAATCTCCTATTATTTTGCAAGAGAATTAGCCAAAAAGAAAGTTCATATCATTAGTGGACTAGCAAGAGGGATTGATTCTGTGGCACACAAAGCTGTAGTAGATGAAAATATAAAAGTAAAAGAAAATATAGGAAAAACAATTGCAGTATTAGGTTGCGGATTAGATACTGTTTACCCACCGGAAAATAAAAATTTATATAAAGAGATAATTCAAACAGGAGGAGCAATTATAACAGAATATCCTTTAGGTTCAAAACCAATTAAAAATCACTTCCCAGCCAGAAACAGAATAATTAGTGGTTTATCTGAAGGCATACTTGTAATAGAGGCTAGAAAAAAGAGTGGAACATTAATTACCGTGGAACATGCCCTAGATCAAGGAAGAGATGTGTATGCTGTGCCACGGAAGTATATTGAATGATAATTCTTATGGAACCAATGAACTTATAAAACAAGGAGCAATTCCTGTAACTTGTATTGACGATTTTTTGAATTTATGAAATAATAAAGACGAAAAAACAAAAGAAAGAGGAAATGATGGAAGAAATAAGAGAAATAGATAAACTAAAAGCTAAAAGAGAAAAAAACTTAAAACTATATATTAAATATAAAATGTTTTCTTGGGATATGTTATTTTATTATGCAATTATCTTTTTATTTTTTACTCAAGTAAAAAATATTTCAGCATCAAATGTGCTTTTAGCAGAAGCATTCTATCCTCTTTTTAAAGCAGTGTTGTTACTTATACTTACAGTAATAATCGAAAAACTTGGAAAACGAAAAGCTTTGATTATAGGAAATATATTTATAGCTTTGTCAACATTAACATATATTTTTGCAGTAGATTTTTATATAATTTTGTTAGGACAGTTTTTTTCTGCTGTAGGTTTTGTAATAAAAGGAATCTGTGAAACTAATTTATTATATGATTCACTAGAAAAAGATAGTAAAAGAGGAGCAAGGTTCTCAAAAATAGATGGTGAGGGCTCATCTTTATACTATTACATAGATGCGATAACTTCTGTACTATCAGGCTTTATGTTTGCAATAAATGGATATTTACCAATGATATTTTGCTTAATAATAAATATAGTTTCTATTGTTATGTCAGTAAAATTTGAGGAAGTAGATACATTAAATGAAAAAAAGAAAGTTAAAATAGGTACAGAGTTAAATGAATTAAAAAATTCTATGAGTAGTATCTTTAAATCTAAGAGAATAAAAAATTTAATACTATTTGGTGCCATTTTTTCTGGAATATTAGGAGCACTTGTATCATTAAGAAGTAGTATATTAAGTGATATTAAATTACCAGCACAATATTTTGGTATCATTTTTGCTGTACTTCAAATTATTTCTGGGATATCTGCAAAAAATCAATATAGATTTCATAAAAAGTTTAGAAATAAAACATTGGCAAGCTTATCTTTACCTGTAGTAATATCTTGTATATTTATAGGATTAATATGCAGTTTTAATTTAAATTATAAAGTAACGATATGTGTTACAATATTGGCATTTTTAATACAATACATAGCAAAAGGACCTTTTTATACACTAATAAAACAATATATGAACAACTTTACAACCTCGTCATTAAGAACAAAAATAACCTCGCTTTATAGTCTGTTAGAAGGCATAAGCAGATCGGCAATATGTTTTATGGCATCATTTCTATTAAAGTACACAAACACAGCCAATACATTTACAATATTGGGGTGTATATTTACAATAATAATTGTTTTAATGTTAGATAATATGAAAGATAAAGTTGGATTAAAACCAGAAGAATATTCAGAAAAGGATATTAAAATATTAGAGTTAAAATAAGTAAGAAAAAACAAAAAATAATAAATATTTTAAGACAAATAATATTGACATATAAAAACATTATCTATAAAATAAATAAAGAAAAACAAAAAGATAAATTAAACAAAAAACATAAGCAAAAGTGACTATGATACAATTGGTGTAGATGGTCAAAAGGGGGAAATATGTACGTTTTTAATAAGATAATAGTAAATCCACAATTACCAAAAAGAATTAATAGGTTAGAAGATATTGCCAATAATTTATGGTGGTCATGGAACACAAATTTTTTAAAAATATTTAAAGAAATCGATATAGATTTATGGGAAAAAGTTGAAAAAAATCCTGTAAAATTTTTAAAACAAGTTTCACAAGAAAAACTTGAAAATGCATGTAAAAACCAAGAATTATTAAAAGAATATGATAAATTTGCAGATGATTTTGATAATTACATGAAAAGCAAAAATACATGGTTTAACAAAAAATATCCAGACAACACAAGTGATTTAATTGCCTATTTTTCAGCAGAATATGGATTGGATGAGACAATTCCAATCTATTCAGGAGGTCTTGGAATTTTATCAGGTGATCATTTAAAATCAGCAAGTGACCTAGGCATTCCTCTAGTAGCAGTAGGACTTTTGTATAAAAACGGTTATTTTAATCAATCTATAAATGGACAAGGAATTCAACAAACTGAATTTAAAAATATAGATATTGATTCATTACCAATTTTACCTGTAAAGGATGTAGAAGGAAAAGATTTTATTATATCTGTTGATATGCCAAAGAAAAAGTTATATTTAAAAGTATGGGAAATCAAAGTTGGAAGAGTAACTCTATACTTAATGGATTCAGATATAGATGCAAACATTCAGGAATATAGAGAAATTACAAAAACTCTTTATGGTGGAAATCAAGAAATGCGTATTTCTCAAGAAATAGTATTAGGAATGGCTGGAGTAGAACTTTTAAGAATGTTAGGACTAAAACCTACTATATATCACATGAATGAAGGTCATTCATCATTCTTGATTTTAAAATTGATTGAGAATACAATTAATGACAAAAAGGTATCATTTAATATAGCAAGAGATATTGTAAGTTCAAAAACTGTATTTACCACACATACACCAGTACCAGCAGGGAATGATATATTCCCAATAGAACTTATGGAAAAGTATTTTAAAGATTATTGGGAGAAACTTGGAATTAGTAAAATAGATTTCTTTAAAATGGGAATGAGACCAAATGCTAATTTAGATAGCGGATTTGACATGGGAATACTAGCATTAAAAGTTGCTGGAAAGAAAAATGGAGTTAGTAAATTACATGGGGCTGTTTCAAGAGAACTATTTGGAGATGCATGGCCAAATATAGCAGCTAATGAATCACCTATTACATATGTAACAAATGGAATACATACATGTTCATGGCTTGCTCAAAATATAAAAACATTATACAATGAATATTTAATGCCATATTGGCAAGATAACATACAAAATGACCAAGTATGGGAAAAAATAGATAGCATACCAGATAAAAAATTATGGGATGCTCATATGGAGAGAAAAGAAAAACTAATAGATTTAGTTAAAAAGAGTACTACAAAAAGATTACATAAATATGGATATAGCTATGAAGAAATTAATAAAATAACATCTTCATTAGATCCAAATATATTAACAATAGGATTTGCAAGAAGATTTGCAACTTACAAAAGAGCAACATTGATTTTTAAGGATTTAGAAAGAATTACTCAAATTTTTAGCGATAATAATAGACAAATACAAATAATATTTGCAGGAAAGGCTCACCCAGCAGATAAAGAGGGGCAAGATCTAATTAAATATATACATGAAATATCAATGAAGCCACAATTTAAAGGAAAAATATTTTTGCTAGAAAACTACAATATTGCAATGTCTAGATATTTAGTAAGTGGTGTTGATGTATGGTTAAATACACCAAGACGTCCAATGGAAGCTTCAGGAACAAGCGGACAAAAAGCATCTGTAAATGGAGTAATCAATTTCAGCGTATTAGATGGATGGTGGGCAGAAGGATATAATTCTAAGAATGGTTGGACAATCGGAACCAATGCAGAATATAATAATTACGAAGAACAAGACAAAGCAGATAGTGAAAGTATATATGAAACACTTGAAAATAAAATTATTCCAATATACTATGATAAAGATAAAAATGGAATGCCTGAAAATTGGGTAAAAATAATGAAAAATTCTATTATTTCAACAGGAGGAAAATTCAGTACTTCACGTATGTTAATAGACTATGTAGATAAGTTATATATTCCATTATGTAATTTGTATAACAATTACTATACAAATCTAGAAAAGGTAACTGAATATGATCTTTGGAAAAATGAATTGCGTAATAATTGGGACGATATAACAATAACTCAGGAAAAAAATAATTTAGATAATATAACAATCGATGCAGGAAATAATATAGATGTGAAGTGTAAAATTCGTTTACCAAACATTAATGTAGAAAATATAGAAGCACAAGTATATTATGGCAGAATACAAGAAAATGGTGTAGTTGATGATATTTCAATAATTCCAATGACTCTTGTAGAAGAAAATAAAGAGAGTAAAGAATATACATATACAGCCAAAATACAGTTGATAAATAGTGGAAATTATGGATACACATTTAGAGTTATGCCAAAGCATGAGATGCTATTAGATAGTGCAAATTTAGATTTGATAAAATGGATAACAAAATAATAAAAAGAAAAGCAATATAAAGTGACCCAAAAATGTTAGAAAAATGTTTAACATTTTTCTAACATTTTTGGGTCATTTTTTATTTTCAAATTATTAATAATAAATCATATAATCAATTTCTGGAAAAATACAATCCTTTTTATTTATATCTTTTAAAAAGTCTGCATCAATATTTCCATCTTTTATAGAATAATACAATTTAGTAAATCTACCTATGTGATCTTTAATTCGTTTTTTAGCATAGTCAACCATAGTTCCATTAGTAATAATAAATAACCAGTCACTACTTTGGGCAAGTAATAACTCACGAGCACATTGATTTAATGCTTTCCTACGAAGGGAAGTTTTCCTTTCGTTTGGAAATAAATGCGCTAATTCCACCATTCTATCTCCAGCAATATGTAAATGTTTATGTACATAGTCATTTGTTTGGTTTAACCAAACTTCACTATAACCATTGGCACCCCAACTTGAACGGCAAGGAGTTGCAACTTGCATTAATGGATACTTATCAATATATTCGCTAGGAGTAATTAACTTAAAATTGCACTTATCATAATATATCTTTTTAAATAATATGTATAACCAATATGGTCCCTCATACCACCAATGTCCATATAATTCTGCATCATAAGGACACAATATAATTGGTGGATTACCTGTAATAGAAGATAATTTCTCAATTTGTTTTTCTCTACTATCAAAGAAATGTCCAGCTTGTTTTTCGGCAGAATCTTTGGCCCATTGCAAATTGTATAATTCTTTATCGCAGTCTTTTCCTGTAATTCTATAATATTTAATTCCAGTATGAACACGCGCTCCATTGGAAGCAATATAAGGTTTTATGTATTCATAATCGGCATCATAACCAATATCTCTATAAAATTCTCTATAATTAAAATCGCCAGGATAGCCATTAATAGAACTCCATACTTGTCTTGAAGATTCTATATCACGTCCAAAAGCAATTACACCTTCAGGAGAAACAATTGGAGCAAAAGTTCCATAAATAGGAGTAGGGTTAGCATATAAAATTCCATGTGACTCAGTTATTATATAATCTATACCGAATTCTTTTAAATATTTGTCAGCTTCAGGAATATAACCACATTCAGGTAACCAAATACCACGAGGTTTTTTACCAAAGTATTTTTCATAAGTTTGCACTCCAACAGCAATTTGCGCCTTTACAGTATTTTCATTTACATATAAAATTGGGAAATAACCGTGAGTTGCACCACATGTAATAATCTCTAAAAATCCAGCATCTTGAAAATGCTTAAAACCTTGTATTAAATTACAATTGTATATATCTTTAAAAATATGTAAGTCATTTGAATATCTATCTAAATAATATTTTGAGAGTTCATTCATATGAGGATCATATTTTGTTCTTATTAATTCTTTTTTGCATAGTTCAATATGAGTCTTTAAATATTTTATATATCTTTTTTGTAAAAGTTTATTATCAAGCATATTAAGAAGAGGGGGAGTAAGCGACATCGTAATACGAAAATCAACTTTTTCCTCCTCCAATTTTTTAAAATTCACAAGAAGTGGTATATATGTTTCTGAAATAGCTTCATAAAGCCATTGCTCTTCCAAATAATCTTCACTTTCAGGATGATGGATAAAAGGTAAATGTGCATGAAGCACAAAGCTTACATATCCTTTTTCTTTTTCTTTAGTCATTGTTTACTCCTTTACTAGAAGATGGAATATTTAATTCGAATTTATCAGAATCTAGTTCATCTTGATAAATTTCTTTATACACATCATATATATTATAAACTTTTCCCATATTTTTTAAGAAAGATAAAGAAAAAATATTTTTCTCTTCTACAATGTTTGTTTTAATATTTCTAAAAAATACACTGTTTCCAATTTTATCAAATAAAATATGATCATTAGGTGCATCTATTTCATTTGATGATGTTATAGATATGTAGTCATTTGAATTGAAAGGTGAGCCAGATGTAGATCTTGAATTTTCAGAATTAAAGACAAACTTTCTACGTAACTCTATTTTATACTTACAGTCTGCATCATCTATATGCAAATACCAACTATTGGCAAAGTCGTTAATCTCTACTTCAAAGCTATAACCTTTTGTCTCATTTGTTATAAATAGATATGGTCTTGTTTCATTAAAGAAATTTTCTCCATACTTTTCTGTATAAGACAACCTATCTTCATCAGATATGTCCCAATAAACAAACAACGTGTTTGGCGTTTGAGCTAATATTTTTACAACTGACTGATTATATCTAAAAGGTAAATCATAGTACTCATTTATAACAGGTACAGTTTTCTTTTTAGTAGTTTTTTTAGATGCGCTACTAGAAGCCTTAGAAGAAGCTCTTTTTGCAGTTTCTTTTTTTGTAGATGTTTTCTTAACTGCTTTGTTAGTTGTTTTAGCTTTTGATGTATTGCTTTTTTCTGAGGTCTTTTTTACATCTAATGAAGAGGTTTTTTTGGTAATTTTCTTATTCGCAGCCTCTTCTTTTAATTTATTTTTCTCGACATTTAATTCATTTTTTTCATCTTTTGCTTTTCTTGGCATTTTATCCTCCAACTAAATAAAATTATAATATATAATATATCAAAAGAGAAAGAAATTCAATAGAATAAGCAAATAAATCGACAAATAAACATTACAAATATATTACAACCATATTACGAAAATGTTACAAATTTACACAAATATTGATAATATTTTGAAATTAATATATTCTATAGATATAAAAATAAACGGAGGTAAACAGAAGATGAACAAATTAAAAAGACAAAACGAAGGTATCACATTAATTGCTCTAGTTGTAACAATAGTGGTACTTATTATTTTAGCTTCAATAAGTGTTAATCTAGTATTTAAAGAAGGCGGATTAATAGATAAGGCTAAACAAGCAAAAAATATGCAAATTAATGCACAAGAACAAGAAGACCATACTTTAAATGAAATTGCTAAAACAATACGGGAACTACATACCAGATAAAAATGGCAATTCTGTTGATGACAAAAAAGACGAATCAGATGGAAATGGCAATTCTATTGATGACAAAAAAGACGAAGGAACTAAAAAAGTTTTAGTAACAACACTGACAGATATACAAAGCAAAAATGTTATTGCAGAAGATGAAAAAGGAAATCAAGTAGTAGTGCCTGGAGGGTTCAAGGTAAGAGCTGATCAAGGAAAAACAGTACAAGATGGAATTGTAATTGAAGATTCGATAGGTAATCAATTTGTATGGATTCCTGTAAGCAACATAAATGCTGATGGATCTAATAAGATAATAAAAAATGATGGTGCTGGAGTTGAAATTACATTAGCTAGATACAAGTTTACAGGATTTGAGATGAAACAAAAGGGCTCCGATTATACACAAGAGGTTGAAATAGATTGGGGTAAGGAATTAAATATAAAACAAGAATCTAATCAAAAAGATGCAACTGATGGTACAAATACAACAGCAAAAGATTTAAAAGGATTTATAGACAGCGTAAGTTCAAATAAAGGTTATTATATTGCAAGATATGAAGCAAGCTTTGGAAGTGGAGAAAAATCTGGAGTTATAACAAATCAAAAACCATATTCAATATATGCGGACGACTCAAAAATTAATGGAAGTGCTATGAATTACGAACCAGGAAATGTATGGAATTTTATTACACAAGGAGATGCAGCAAAGGTATGTAGGAATATGTATGATGGCAATCAATATGTTACAAGTGATTTAATTAATAGTTATGCCTGGGATACAGCAATAGTATACATACAAGGATGCACCGGAAATTCAGATTATACTTATGCTACTAAAAATTCACCAGATGAAATATGCAATATATTCAATTTATCAGGAAGAATGATGGAATGGACTACAGAAATGTCAACATATTATGATAGCACTAGAACATTTCCTTGTATGAGAAGGGGATACACAACAATGGATAGACATAATGCTATGGCAAATTTAAGTGACAATGATGTTTCATTTAGACCAGTAATGTACATAAATTAAATCAAAAGAAGCGCAAATATGATAAAAAAAGTATTTGCATTTCTTTAATTTATATGATAGAATAATATATGTTGAATGAATATACCTTATACTTAGCAAAAGGATAATAACTTCCACTTATGCTCAGTTTAAGGCAAATAAAAAATAGGAGGTGCTTAAAATGACAAAAGAAAGAAAGCAAGAAATTATTGAAACATATAGAAGAGACGAAAAAGATACTGGTTCACCAGAAGTTCAAATCGCTCTTTTAACAGAAAGAATCAACGAATTAACAGAACACTTAAAAGTTCATAAAAAAGATAATCATTCAAGAAGAGGACTTTTAAAAATGGTTGGTTCAAGAAGAAGCTTACTTAATTACTTAGCTAAAAAAGATATTCAAAGATACAGAGATATCGTTGAAAAATTAGGATTAAGAAAATAATCAAATTAACATTGGACGTTCGGCATATTGCTTAACGTCCAATTTGTAAGTATTACAAAAAATGATTTTTACAATATTTAGGATTAGTAAGTAGCTTGTATAATTTATTAAATATGCCTTAGTAAATTATAGAGGTTACCCTAATTTTAAATATTGAAGAATAAATTTAAAGGAATGTCCCTTACATGACAAGTTGGCATAAAAAGGAACGTCCCCAAAATGACAAGGAGGAAAAATATGTTTAAAAGTTATACTACAAAGTTAGCTGGTAGAGAGCTAACAATCGAAACAGGAAAAATTGCAGGTTTAGCAAATGGAAGTGTTGTTGTAAAATATGGCGATACAGTTGTTATGGTAAATGTTACAGCAGCTAAAGAACCTAAAGAGGGAATTGACTTCTTCCCACTTTCAGTAGATTACGAAGAAAAATTATATGCAGTAGGAAAGATACCAGGAAGTTTTACAAAAAGAGAAGGTAAACCAACAGATAAGGCAATTCTTACATCAAGAGCAATAGATAGACCATTAAGACCTTTATTTCCAAAAGATTTTAGAAATGATGTATGTGTTGTTGCAACAGTACTATCAGTTGAACAAGACAATAGTCCAGAAGTATGCAGTATGATAGGTGCATCAGCAGCTTTATCAATATCTGATATACCATTTGGTGGACCAACAGCAGCAGTAAATGTAGGATGGATAGATGGAGAAATAGTTATAAACCCAACAGTAGAACAAAGAGAAAAAAGCAAATTAACAGCAACTGTTGCAGGAACATTAGACAAAATTACAATGATTGAAGCAGGAGCAAATGAAATACCAAATGATACAATGCTAGAAGCTATAAAAAAAGCTCATGAGGAAATAAAAAATATTTGTAACTTTATTTCTGGAATAAAGGCTGAAATTGGAAAGCCAAAATTTGAATATAAATCATTTGCAGTTGATAGTGAGTTTTATCAAGATATAGTTGCAAACTTTAAAGATAGAATGTATAAAGATGTACAAGCTATAGATAAAGAAGTAAGAGATGAAAACATTGATAAAATTACAGAAGATATTAAAGCATATGTTACAGAAAAGTATGGTGAAGACGCATTAGAAGAAAGAAAAAATGATATTGCAGAAAGTATTCATGATCTAGAAAAAGCATGTGTAAGAGAAATGATATTAGAAGAACATAAACGTCCAGATGGTAGAAAAATTGATGAAATTAGACCACTTTCTTGTGAAGTAGCTGTTTTACCACGTGTTCATGGAAGTGCTATATTTACAAGAGGACAAACTCAAGTTATGTCTGTTGTGACACTTGGAACAAAAAGTGAAGAGCAAATGTTAGATGGCCTAGATGAAGAAGAATCAAAAAGATATATGCATCAATACAATTTCCCATCATATAGTGTAGGAGAAGCTAGACCATCAAGAGGACCAGGAAGAAGAGAAATAGGACATGGAGCACTTGCAGAAAAAGCATTAGTTCCAGTATTACCATCAGAAGAAGAATTTCCATATGCTATGAGAGTTGTATCTGAGGTTCTTTCATCAAATGGTTCAACATCACAAGCAAGTATTTGTGGAAGTACACTTGCACTTATGGATGCCGGTGTTCCAATTAGAAAACCAGTTGCAGGTATTTCAACAGGTTTAGTTACAGATAAAAATGATCCAAGTAGATATATAATGCTTACAGATATTCAAGGAATAGAAGATTTCTTTGGAGATATGGATTTCAAAGTTGGAGGAACAAAAGATGGTATTACAGCAATACAAGTAGATATAAAAATTGATGGTTTAACATATGATATTATAAAAGAAGCTTTTGAAAGAACAAAAATTGCAAGAGACTATATATTAGATGAAATAATGTTACCAGTAATTAGTGAGCCAAGAAAAGAAGTTTCAAAATATGCTCCAAGAATTTTAACATCAAAAATTAGTGTAGACAAAATTAAAGATGTTATCGGACCTGGCGGAAAAATGATAAATAAAATTATTGACGAAACAGGTGTTAAAATCGATATAGAGGATGACGGAAGTGTTTGCGTTTACAGTAATGATACAGAAAATGGCAAAAAAGCAATGAAGATGATCGAAACAATAGCAAGAGAAATCGAAGTTGGTGGAATTTATGATGGAACTGTAACAAAGATTATGTCATTTGGTGCTTTTGTTGATATTGGAGGAGGAAAAGAAGGATTACTTCATATTTCTAAAATATCTAGCAAAAGAGTTGAAAAAGTTGAAGATGTTTTATCTGTTGGAGATGAAATTACAGTTAAAGTATATGAGATAGATAATCAGGGAAGAATAAATCTTACAATGAAGGATCTAGAAGCTGGTAACAAAGAAACTGAAAATAAAGAGGAAAATAAAACCGAAGTTAGCGAAGAAAACTAAAAATATAAAAAATAAAATTCTAAAAATATATTTTCAATACTTCATAATAAAATGCTACATAAGTTGCAAAAAATGTAAAATAATAGTATAATAAAAAAGTAAGTAAAAAAATAATAATATAAATAATATAGTAGTATATTAAAATCATATATATATAATATATGAAAAATGAAGGAGATCTTAAATGGAATATTTATATATGATACAACAAGCTCTTGTATGGATTATTACAATATTTTGGATATATCAATTAGTTATAAGTATTTGTTCTTTAGTTAAACTAAAGGAGAAACCTATATTAGAAGAAAAGGTTAATAGATTTATGGCTATTATACCTGCTCATAATGAAGAAAATGTAATAGGACCATTAATAGAAAGTTTAAATAATCAGAATTATCCAAAAGACTGTTATGATATATATGTAATAGCAGATAACTGTACAGATAAAACTGCACAAATAGCAAAAGATGCAGGAGCTATTGTAGTAAAAAGATTTGATGAAGAACATAAAACAAAAGGATATGCACTCCAATGGTTTCTTGATCAAAAAATTAAAGAAGATGCTGATTATGATGCGTTTTGTATTTTCGATGCAGATAATATAGTAGATTCTAATTTTCTAAAAGCTATGAATAAAAAGCTTTGTCAAGGTGAAGATGTTGTACAAGGATATAGAGATATTAAAAATCCAACTGATAGTTGGGTATCTGCTGGATATGCAATATTCTACTGGACAATGAATAGATTTTATCATTTAGCAAGATATAATGTTGGGTTATCACCATTAATAAATGGAACTGGATTTATGGTAAGATTTGATGTAATAAAGCCAGAAGGATGGAATACAAAAACATTAACTGAAGATATTGAGTTTTCATTAAAAAGAATTATAAGTGGAAAGAAATTAGGATGGGCAACAGATGCTATAGTATATGATGAACAGCCAGTAGGATTTAAACAATCTTGGAAGCAAAGAACAAGATGGACAGTTGGACACATACAATGTATGGGAGAATATACAAAACCACTTGCAGCAGCTGTAAAAGAACATAAAACTTTAATGAATTTCGATGGATTACTATATATAATTGGTAGTATACCCATGTTTATAATTACATTAATATTATTAGCATTAAACTTCGTAATTTATGCTGCAAATGGAATGACTGCTACAGACTTACTAATAAATTGTTTAAGATACTTTATACCAACATTCTTACTTCCAATTTTTACAGCAATATTAATAATGATATTAGACAAGAAACCAATCAAACCTATGATTAAAGGCTTAGTATGTTATCCTTTATTTTTGGGATCATGGCTATTAATCAATTTCAAATGCTTATTTAAGAGAGATACAAGTTGGGATAAAATTGACCACGTAAGAAATGTAAAAATAAATGAAGTAAATTAAAAATATATAATAGACAAATATACCTTTTTGATATAAAATATCAAAAAGGTTATTTTTTATAAAGGATGTTATGTAGTATGCCAAAAAGTACAAATGAAAATAAAACAATGATACAGAATAAATTAGAATATATAGGATTAAATTTAGGCAGAATACCTAAATTTTTAACTGAATATACACCACTTAATTATAGAGCTGTAAAATCATATGATGATAATATATATAAAGTATATAAACATATAAATGTACAAGATATAGAAATTTTACTAACTCCAACAGATAGATTAGCAGATTTAAAAGAAAGATATAAATTAGCAGCACCTTTATTTACATACTTAGATGAGAAAAGCGAAGAGAATATTGAAAAATTCACAATATTTTTAAATATGCTTAAAAATTTAGATATTGATAAAATAGAAGAATTAGAAGAAGAACAAAAATCGCTTAAAGAAAATATACCAACTAAAGTAAAATATAAAAATAATTTTATTTGGCAAATATACTATTCAGATTATGCAAAAAAGTTTTTTATGTTAGTACCAATAAATGAGCAAGATACAAGTGCTCTATTTTATGTTTTAAAAAAACAGATTAATAGCAAAAAAGCAAGAAAAAAAGAAACTATATTTGTTCCAATAAGCAATCTAGAATATTCAGGAGAATTTTTAACTGGTGCAGAAATTACAGATATTGAAAATTATTTATGGTTTTTTACTAAGGAATGGGCTTCTATATATGAAGTATATGATTTAAAAGATAAATTAATGTTAAAGATAGTTGGAAATACTAATGTATATGAAAAAATAAAAAGTGATTATGTTGTTACTTTAAAAAGTAAACAAGAAGCGATAGAATTTTATAAACTTTTAAAAGCTATGTTTATTTTGGCAACAGGAATTCCAAATGAATATAAATTTGATACAAAAATAGACGTCTTTGGAAAGCTACAATTTGAATATAAGGGTATAGAACTACAATATGAAAAGTTATCTGAATTTATTAAAGATGAATATAATTGTAAAATAGATGAGTTAAAAGAAACAATTAAAGAGAAGGAAAAACTAGAAAAAAGGCTTAAAAGGTTTAATTCAATTGTAGATGAATTGACGCAAGAGTACTTAATAAGGCAAAAACAAATTGCAACTTTTCTTGAGTGCAAGAAGACTTTTTTCGGAAAAGTAAAATATTTTTTCAAGAAAAAGAAAAATATTCAAATAGTAAATAAAATAGAAAAATCGGATAGACTAGAAAAAAAGGACGAAGATAAAGAAATCCAAAGTTTGTATGAAGAGAAGGAACAATATACTATAGAAGATCTAATTAATCTTTGCACAAAGCTGGATGAAAAGAAAAATGAAAATTTAAATTTAAACTTAGATATTAATGCCATCGAAAGTAAAAAAGATATGCTAAATACAAAAATAGATAATGCAGATTTGTATATTAAGGAGATAGATAAACACAAAAAAAGTATTTTTGAATTTTGGAAATTTACAAGTAAAGATGAAATTCAAACTTTAAATAAAGGACAAGAAACTGATCAAGAACAAAAAGAAAAAATTTCAAAGAGTTTTGATTATGAAACAGATATAGAGGATCTTGGAAAAACTGTAGATGAAATTCAAAGAAGAAAACTATCTAAAAATGAAACAGACGCAATCTTTGCTGCAAAAGTAGTAACTGATTCTATAAAAAAAATTGCTGAAAATAAACAGAAAGATCAAAATATTGACGAAAAAGAAATAGAAAAAATAAATTCTGTATTAGAAAAAGATTTGAATAAATTAAAGGAAGAATATAAAAATAATATAGAATATATCAAGATAAAAGATTTTGATATATTTGGTGGACTTTCTGACGATAAGACTAAGATAAAAACAATTAATAATGAAAAACATAGAGAAACACAGAAAGATAAATATAAAGTTTTAAATATAAACCTAGAAACCGACATATCCGTTTATAGAGATAATCTGCAACATTATGTTGGATTGATAATGGAAGCATTTAATAAAATTAAATCACCTTATAATATGCCTGTGTATATAATTAATGCTAAAAAGAAAATTGAGGGTATAAATGTATTTAACATGAATCCACAGGAGACTATATATTCGGAGCTGAAATCTAAAAAAGAAAATTTAATATTGTGTAAAGTTAATATAAAAGAGAATATGCCAATAATATATTATAGCAATATAATATTTTATGATAATTTTAATAAAACACTACCACTAGGAATGAACTTGTCATCAGATGTATTAGTTAATTTAGATAAGATGAATTTAAGTTATGTAAAAGAAGAAGAATTTAATATAAATTATGAAGTAGATCAATTTACTACCAAAACAAAAAGAGTAAAAGTATATGAATATGATACGAAATATATTATGTAAAATACAACAAGGAAAATATTGACTATTTATGAAAAATATGCTATAATAAAGTAGTTGAGAGAACTATAAGATGAAATATATAAGTAAAAGGAGATTTTAATATGGATAATAAAAGTTTAGTTTTTGGACATAAAAAACCTGATACAGATTCAATTGCATCAGCAATATCAATGGCTAATTTACAAACTAATATTGGTAGTTATTCAGAAAGTTTTAGATTGGGAAATATTAATAGAGAAACTGAATTTGCATTAAAAACATTTGGAGTAAAAGAACCAGAATATTTAGAGAAAGTAAATGAGAATGATAATATTATAATGGTTGACTCAAATGAATTCGATCAAAGTGCAGAAGGAATAGAAAATGCAAATATAAAAATGATTGTAGACCACCACAGATTAAACCTACAAACAACAAATCCGGTATTTTGTATGGTTGAACCAGTAGGTTGTACATCAACAATATTATATAAATTATATAAACAAAACGAAGTAAATATTGCACCAGAAATGGCAGGTTTAATGCTTAGTGCTATTGTTTCAGATACATTATTATTCAAATCACCAACATCAACAGATCAAGATAAATTTATTGCTGGAAAATTATCAGATATAGCAGGAATTGATATGTATGATTATGGTTATAGATTATTAAAAGCAGGAACTAATTTAGATGGATACACAGCAAAAGAAATTATAAATACAGATTCAAAACCATTTGAAAAAAGCGGAACAAAGTTTGTTATTTCACAAATCAACAGTGCAGATGTAGATAGTGTATTTGAAAAACAAAAAGAATTAGAAACAGCAATAGAAGATGAAATATTATTAAACAATTTAGATTGTTATGTATTTATGGTAACAGATATTCTAAAAGCATCATCAAGAGCAATTGTATTAGGAAATAAAAGAGATGTATTTGAAAAAGCATATGAAACTAAATTATTTAATAATACAGCAATTTTAGATGGAGTTGTTTCTAGAAAGAAACAAGTATTACCAAGAATATTAGAAGCAATAAAATAGATAATAATAAAAAAGTGAAACAGAAATAAAAATCTGTTTCATTTTTTATTTTCTGCTTGAAATTTTCTTACATATCTGTTATTATATTAAAGTAGTGTTATAGAATTATGATTTATAATCACAATTATGCCGATGTGGCGGAACTGGCAGACGCACACGACTCAAAATCGTGCGGGAAACCATGTGGGTTCGAGTCCCACCATCGGTACCAATGACAGTTCTTCAAACGTGGTTTTGCCTGATAAATTGAGTAAACTCACATCTTACCTGCAGAGAGCAGATGTGGGTTATTATTATTTATGTAGTATTGACTTTATATATAAATCATCATAATAATTGGAAAGGGATGATATAATGGAAAAAATACAAAAGGTTAGTAGCATTAATAGTTTAAATGAAGAGGAAAGACAATTTAGAGAGAGACTTAGATTTCCAAAAAATGATGAAAGACATGAAGCAGAATTTATAGAAATATTAGAAGCAAAAATTGAAGATAGGAAAAATGATATAAATAAACAAAATAAAAAGGGCAGTACACGGATATGATATATCTAAATAAAGATAATATTATAATAATTCGAAATAAAATATAAAACAAAAAATCCAGTTCATATGAACTGGATTTTTGCTGTTGCTTGACAAGGATGTATTAAGATTTAACCAAACACGAATGTGGATTTGAATTCAGGAATTTTATCCTGCTGGGAAAAGCCACCTTGAATTGTTATTGATTCACCGGCTTTCAACTTACAGGAAATAGAATTCTTTCCAATCTCAATACTTCCTAAAGCAAATAATTCGCGAGTTTTTGCTGTATCTCCGATGGTTATATTTCCACCAGAAAAAACATTCCAAATTATAGCATTGCTGCCAATTGTAACATCACTACCAGCGGTTATATTGTTGATTTCGGAATCCTTTCCGATAATTATGTCTTCGCCTGAAACCAGATGCCCTGTATCAGCATTGTTTCCAATAATGATACTTCCGCCAGCGTGAACGTTAATCAGGTTTGCTCTGTCACCCAGAACCAGATTTCCGGTGATGTGAAGATTCTCTAGTTTAATGGTTACATCATCAAGTCCTATAATATCACAATTATACAGAGGAATACCATCATCATCATAAGATACAATGGGGATGTTAGTTAGAGCCTGATCGGTATCATTTCCTAACCGTACTTCTGCTTTCTCATTCATTTGAATGAACCTCGCTTTCATTTTTTTTCCAAAAGGAATAAGATAATTATATCATATTATCCATAAAATGTAAATATTTTATGGAAAACAATAAATAAAAATACATATAAGAAAAAATCCAGATTAATACGAAAATAGTATAATATTGTAAGTCGAAGAACAATTTTTTACATAAAATTCACATTACAATAATTGACATTATTAGAAAAAAGTAATAAACTATAAGCTTAGCAAATAATAGGAGGAAAAGATGTTCAAAGTATTAAAAAACCTAAAGAAAACATGGGTATCTGTATTAATGATTATAATACTTTTGTGTATACAGGCAGCTACAGATTTAGCTTTACCAGAATATACATCTAAAATTGTAAATATTGGTATACAACAAGGAGGAATTGAAAATACAATACCAGAAATTGTTAGAGAAACTACAATGAAGTCGTTAGAACTTATAGCAGGACAAGAAAAAGATACTATAATAAATAGCTATACGAAAATTTCAAAAGAAAACTTATCAAATAATGAGTATGAAAAATATGTAAAAAAATATCCTTCATTAGAAAAAGAAAATTTATATGTAGTAAACGACTTAAGTAAAGAAGAAAAAGAAAAATTAAACAGTGTGATCTCTAAGCCATTAATTGCGATATATAGCCAAAAAATGGCAGCACAAATGCAAAATCAAAACGAAAATTATTTATCAGATAATGGTATGAACAGTTTAAGACAAAGCCAGATGGAAGAAATGCCAGATAGCATTATTGAACAAATTGCTATTCAGGAAATTAAATCAGAATATGAAGATATTGGCATAAATATGGAAAATTATCAGATTAATTACATACTAATGACAGGCTTGCAAATGCTGGGTATTGCACTTATTAGTATGGCTACAGCGGTAATAATTATGTTGTTATCATCAAAAGTAGCTGCAAAACTTGGAGCTACACTAAGAAAAAAAATATATAAAAAAGTTTTAACTTTTTCAAGCAAAGAGATTAGACAATTTTCAACAGCTTCATTAATAACTCGTAGTACAAATGACATACAACAAATTCAGATGTTAATGTCAATGCTTTTTAGAGTTGTAGTTTATGCTCCAATTATTGGATTTGGTGGATTCTTCAAAGTGTTGAACAATAGTGATGGTTCTATGGCTTGGATTATAGGAGTTGCTATATTTGCTATACTTGTTATAGTAATGACATTATTTATAGTAGCAATGCCAAAATTCAAAAAGCTACAAGATTTAATTGATAAGTTAAATATGGTATCAAGAGAAATTTTAACAGGACTACCAGTTATTAGAGCATTTAATAAAGAAAAAGATGAAGAAAAAAGATTTACAGATGCTAATAGAGATTTAATGAAGTCAAATATGTTTGTAAATAAGGCTATGAGTTTAATGATGCCTACATTAATGCTAGTAATGAATGGAATTTCATTATTAATAATTTGGGTAGGAGGACATGGTGTAGATCAAGGAATTATGAAGGTTGGAGATATGATGGCATTTATCCAATATACAATGCAAATAGTTATGAGCTTTTTAATGATTTCTATGATATCAATTATGTTACCTCGTGCATCTGTTTCAGCAAAACGTATTAACGAAGTATTAGAAACTGAACCAGATATTAAAGATATATCAAATCCAAAGAAGTTTGACAAGAATAAAAAAGGTTTAGTTGAGTTTAAAAATGTTAGTTTTAAATATCCTGATGCTGATGAAGAATTACTAACAGATATTAATTTTACAGCAAAACCAGGAGAGACAACTGCTATTATAGGAAATACGGGTAGTGGAAAATCTACAATTATTAACTTGATACCAAGATTCTATGATGTTACTGCAGGAGAACTTTTAATTGATGGTGTTAATATTAAAGAGGTATCGCAAAAAGATCTAAGAGATATTATTGGATTTGTGCCACAAAAAGGAATACTTTTTTCTGGAACTATTGAATCTAATATTAAATATAGTAATGAGGATATGTCTGACGAGAGAATGAAAGAGGCTGCAGAAATAGCACAAGCAATTGAATTTATTGAAGCTAAACCAGAACAATATGATTCAGAAATTGCACAAGGGGGCAACAACGTATCAGGAGGACAAAAACAACGTTTGTCAATTGCAAGAGCTATTGCAAAAGATCCAGAAATATTTGTATTTGATGATAGTTTCTCTGCACTAGATTATAAAACAGATAGTAAACTAAGAGAAGCATTAAAAGAAAAAACAGAAAATAAAACAGTGATAATTGTAGCACAAAGAATTAATACAATTTTAAACGCAGATCAAATTATTGTGCTGGAAGATGGACAGGTCGTTGGCAAAGGAACTCATAAAGAACTAATGCAAAAATGCGAGACATATAGACAAATTGCGTTATCTCAATTATCGAAGGAGGAGTTAGAATAAATGGCAGAAGAAAATATGAATAAAAAAACTCCTGGAAAAGGTATGGAAAGAGGGTCTGGACCAAGAGGCCCACAAATGGTTGAAAAACCAAAGGATTTTAAAGGAACTACAAAGAAATTAATCAGAGATTATTTGGCAGATTACAAATGGCAAATTATAATAGTATTAATATTTGCAATAGGAAGTACCATCTTTACAATAGTAGGACCAAAAATACTAGGTGATGCAACAACAGAAATTTTTAATGGAATTGTAAATAAAATATCTGGTGGAAGCGGAATAGATTTTGAAAAAATTGCTCATATATTATTAACCATATTAGGTTTATATGTTGTAAGTACAATATTTTCATATATTCAAGGATTCATGATGACTAATGTTTCTCAAAAAGTTACGTACAAATTGCGTAATGATATAGTACAGAAAATAAACAAATTGCCAATGAATTATTTTGATAAGAAAACAAATGGTGAGGTTTTATCAGTTATTACAAACGATGTAGACACACTTTCACAAAACTTGAATCAAAGTATTACACAGATTATTACATCAATATGCACAATTATAGGAATATTAATTATGATGTTTTCAATAAGTGTTACAATGACAATTGTATCACTTATAATATTACCGATAACAGCTGTTGTAGTAAAAAATATTGTAGGCAAATCTCAAAAATATTTTAAGAGACAGCAAGATTATTTAGGACATGTAAATGGAGAAGTTGAAGAAACATATAGTGGCCAAAACATAGTTAAAGTGTTTAATGGCGAAGAAAAGGCAATAGAACAGTTTGAGAAAATGAATAATGAACTATATCATTCAGGTTGGAAATCTCAATTTCTATCTGGTTTGATGCATCCTATAATGAATTTTATAGGAAATGTTGGATATGTGGCAATATCAATATTGGGTGGATACTTAGTAATTCAAAATAAAATTACAGTTGGAAATATTCAATCATTTATACAATACAATAAACAGTTTACAGCTCCAATTAATCAAATAGCTCAAATATCTGGAATGCTTCAATCGATGATTGCTGCGTCTGAAAGAGTATTTGAATTTATTGAAGAAAAAGATGAAATAGAAACATTACAAGATAATATAGATACATCTAAAATAGAAGGGAATATAGAATTTAAGAATATAAAATTCGGATATAATCCAGATAAAATTGTTATCAATGATTTTAGTGCAAATGTAAAAAAAGGACAAAAAATAGCTATTGTTGGACCTACTGGAGCAGGAAAAACAACTATAGTAAAATTATTAATGAGATTTTATGATGTGAATGATGGTGAAATTTTAATTGATGGTTATAATATAAAAGATTTTAATCGTGGAAATCTACGTAAAATGTTTGGAATGGTATTGCAAGATACATGGCTATTTGGAGGAAGTATAAAAGATAATATAAAATATGGAAGACCAGATGCAACAGATGAAGAAGTTATAGAAGCTGCAAAAGCGGCACATGTTCATCACTTTATACAAACACTTCCAAATGGATATGATATGATATTGAATGAAGAATCAAACAATGTATCTCAAGGGCAGAAACAATTATTAACAATAGCTAGAGTTATTTTAGCAAATCCAAAAATATTAATTTTAGATGAAGCAACAAGTTCAATAGATACTAGAACTGAGATACAGATACAAGCTGCAATGGACCACTTGATGAAAGAAAGAACCAGTTTTATAATTGCTCATAGATTATCTACAATAAAAAATGCAGATCTTATTTTAGTAATGGAACATGGAAATATTGTTGAACAAGGTACACATGAAGAACTGCTAGAAAAAAATGGAGCATATGCAAGATTATATAATTCACAATTTAATGAAGAAGAATAATAAAAATGAGGTAAGTCGTTTTAATATGACTTTTCCTCATTTTTTTTACTATTGTTGTTCACCAGGTAAAAAGTAATCTACAACACCGTAAACAATAGCACCAACTATTGCAGCCATCCAAGACACTGTATATCCAGCAACAAAGTACTGAGTAACATATAAAACTATTGCTGAAAGAACAAAACCTACAAATCCTTTACCAAAAGAACTTGCATGTAGACCTGTAAACTTAGTTATAAGATAATCTATTATAGTAAGAACAATTGCGGCAGCAGCTAGAGACCAAATATTACTAATTTGAAATCCTGGTGTGAAAAATGCCGTTATTGCAAGAACAACTGCAGCTGTTATAAGTCTACCAATGATTTGCCATACAGTAGAAGTGTTCCCTCTCGATTGACTATTTGCTTGACCATTTTCCATAATGAAACCTCCTTAATAGAAAGAATATGGTTTTAATTTTCAAAAATCACTTCAATAATTTTTGATACTGTTAATATTATTTACAAAAAGAAAATAATTATTCAATTATTATGTTTAATTATGAATAATAAAAAAATTTTTTGATAAGAATAATATAAAATAAAATTTTGAGGAGAGAAAAATGATAATCACATTTATAAGAGCAATTTTTTTATACATAATTGTATTAATTGTAATGAGATTGATGGGAAAAAGAGAAATTGGACAGTTGCAACCATTCGAACTTGCAATATCAATTATGATAGCAGATTTGGCGTCAATACCAATGGCTGATTCTGGAATACCAATTACCAACGGAATAATACCAATATTGGGATTATTAGTAATGCATTTGATTATATCTGTAATAAACATAAAAAGTATTAAAGCAAGAGAAATTATCTGCGGAAAACCATCTATATTAATTTATAGAGGAAAAATAGATGAAAAAGTTCTAAAAAAAGAAAGATTTACAATTAATGAATTGCAAGAAAGACTAAGAGGAAACAATGTTGTAAATATTGGAGATGTTGAGTATGCAATTTTAGAAACAAATGGACAAGTTACTGTAATACAAAAACCAAATAAAAGAATAACTACACCAGAAGATTTTGATATAATGCCGGAATATGAAGGAATACCATATGATTTAGTCGTAGACGGTAAAATAATGTATGATAACTTGAAAATAATTGAAAAAAATTATGAATGGCTAAAAAAACAGATAGAAAAGTTTGGGTTTAAACCTGAACAGGCCCTAATAGTTACATTAGATGGAAAAGGCCGAATATTTTGTCAAAAGAAGGAGAGTTAATGAAAAAGGAAACAATTATATGTATATTAGTGATTATTATTGTGGCAATAGGAAATTTTGTTACTCAAAATTATACTGAAAAGTGTGTTTCTATAATAAATGATGATTTGATAGAATTAGAAAATAAAATGAAAAAAGAAGATAAAGATCAGAAAGATATGGAAGATATAAAAGAAAAGGTGGTAGAGACTAAAGAAACATGGAACCAGATGCAAGAAAAATTGGCTTTTTATATAGAACATGACGAACTAGAAAAAGTGGAAACTCAACTGTTTTTATTGAAAGGACAGGCAGACACAAAACTATACAGTAATGCTGCTGCAGAAATTGAAAAGTGTATTTTTATTTTGGAACATATAGAAGATAAAAATGCTCTAAAT